>Ga0181524_10000146_pt1 | contig 83520 bp, 73 predicted proteins | sample PEATcosm2014_Bin_34_FD_119761 | JGI IMG/M metagenome (GOLD analysis project Ga0181524, IMG submission 119761) | Peatland microbial communities from MTU Mesocosm Facility, Houghton, MI, USA - PEATcosm2014_Bin05_60_metaG | ecosystem: Environmental > Terrestrial > Soil > Wetlands > Peat | place... | reverse complement strand
TGCGGCCACCATCACCTCTACTCGGCACTGGCACGCGGGATGCCGGCACCGCCGCGCACACCGCGCAACTTCAGGGAGATCCTCGAGCAGGTGTGGTGGCGGCTCGACTGCGCCCTCGACCTCGACATGATCAGGTGGTCGGCAATGCTGGGGGCGCTCGAGGCGCTCGAGCGGGGAACGACCGCGATCGTCGACCATCATGCGTCCCCGAACGCCATCGAGGGCTCCCTCAGCGTCATCGCGGACGCCTGCGCCGAGGTCGGGGTACGGACCTGTTGTTGTTACGAGGTCACCGACCGCAACGGTCCCGACGGCATGCGCGCCGGATTGGCCGAGAATGAGCGCTTCCTGCGCTCGGGCGGGCGCGGGTTCGTCGGCGCCCATGCCTGTTTCACGCTTTCGGACTCCACTCTCGAGGCAGTAGCTGGGCTGGCAGCCGACCTCGGCCGAGGGGTGCACATCCATGTGGCCGAGGACCGCATCGACTCGGCCGCCGGCGAGCGGCTCGAGGGCGTCGCGACCGACAACTGGCTCCTCGCCCACTGCGTGCACCTGGACCGTCCGCTTCGCGGGACGGTAGCCCACAACCCACGCTCGAACATGAACAACGCCGTGGGCTATGCCCGCCCAGCGCGACTCGAGAACACGGTCGTGCTCGGGACCGACGGGATCGGCGGGGACATGCTGGAGGAGTTCCGCATCGCATACGTCCGCCACAGGGAGGACGACGTGACAGCGACGCCGCTTGCCGCCTGGTCTTGGTTGGAGAGCGGCAGAGTCCTGGTTCCGGAGGCGGCAGAGGACCGAGTCCGGTGGAGCTACGAACCGGTCGACCCGTGGCATCTCGCCTTTACGCCGGGCGTGCAGCCAGTCGAGGTCGTGGTCGCCGGTGAGGTCGTCTTCCGGGACGGCCGCCCGACGCGGGTCGACGCGCTCGAGGTACGCACGCGGGCACACGAGCAGGCACAGCGGCTCTGGGCCCGGCTCTAGGCCGAGGATGGAGCCGCGCTCTTCCCCGGCTCAGAGCCTGTGAGCAGCTACGCGCCGATCCCGGAGGCACGCCGGCTCACCCGTGTCGCCCGGGCCCGGCTGGTAGGCCCAGTCAGGCGGTCCAGTTCGCGAACGCGTCGATCATGGAGTGCACGTCCGAACCGAGCGGGTAGAGCACAGGGCAGGTGCACCCGCGGTGCACGTACTCGGCCACCTTCGCCTTGCACTCCTCGGCAGTCCCCGACGCCGTTATCATCTGCACGACCTCGTCGGGCACGAACTTGGAAGCGGCCTCCACCTCTTCGGCGGTTGCAGGCCAGGTCAGCACCTTGCCGATGTCCTCCAGAAGAGACTCCGGGACGCCAGAGGCCTTCATGATGTGCGGCTGCTGACCGAGGTACTGGGTCACCAGCAAGCGAGCGGCATCAAGGGCAGCAGCCCGGTCCTCGTCGAGCGAGCACACAACCAGCTGTGGGCGGTCGAGGTCGGAGGCCGAGCGGCCAGCCCGGCAGGCGCCACGCTCGAGATGATCCATTGCCTTGTCGTTGTAGATCGGCGAGACAAGGTAGTTGAGCACAACTCCGTCAGCGATCTCCCCGGCCAGCTCCATCATCTGCATACCGGTTGCTCCGATGTAGATGGGCACGTCTTTGGGCCTGCGCTCCTGGTGGACGTAGTCAAGCTCGACGCCGTCGAGATGGACGAACTCGCCGTCGTAGGTGACGTTCTGGTCGGCGAGCAGGGCACGGACCGCTTCGACGGTCTCACGCATCGCGAGCAGGGGCTTGGTTCGATGCACGCCGACCTTGCTCGCAAGTGGTTCCCACCAGGCGCCGATCCCCAGGATCACACGGCCCGGAGCGAGATCGTCCAGGGTGGAGAATGTCGACGCGAGCAACGCCGGGTTCCGCGTCCAGTTGTTCACCACTCCGGAGCCCACCTTGATCCGCTCGGTGACGGCAAGGAACGCCGCCATCGGAACCGTGGCCTCACGCACGAGTCGGCTCTCGGCCTGCCAGATCGCGTGGAACCCCTTGGATTCTGCGTAACGCGCGATCTCCATGCCCTCCCGGACTGCATGTGCGTCCTGCAGGTAGACGGCAACTTGCGTGCTCACGGCGACACCTCCTGAGTGATTGGACTTGATCCTGCCACTGGCCCCTGACCCGGGCGCGCAAGTGCGATGTCCTGAGGGCGGACCGGCGCTCTTGGAAGCTCCAGTCCGGTGGCGTCTCGGATCGCGGCCACCACGGCAGCCATTGAAGAGATCATCGGCGGCTCGCCGGCACCCTTGGCGCCCATCGGGGACCCTGGCTCCGGCTCTTCGATCAGCGCCGCGATGTGCACCGGGGGCATGTCTAGGGCAGTCGGGATGACATAGTCGGTGAAGGAGGGATTTCGCACCCGGCCGTGGTCGAGAACGATCTCCTCCATCACGGCGAGCCCGACGCCCTGCGCGATGCCACCTTCCAACTGGCCTACCAGCTGGACCGGATTGAGCACACGGCCGACGTCTTGTGAAGTGGCGATCTCCACGACCCGCACCAGGCCGAGCTCGAGGTCGACGTCAACGACCGCGCGGTGGGCGGCGAAGGCAAAGGAGACGAAGGCGTCGCCTTGCCCGTCCGCGTCGAGCTCCGCGGTGGGGGCGTGGTGGAACTCCGCGGTCTCTTCCAGCACCTCGCCAGGCGCGGCCTCGGAGATCGGAAGGTCGACTTCCCGGTCAAGCGAGACGATCCTCCCCTCGACGATCTCGAGGGCTTCCCGTGCGAGGCCATGCCTGCTCGCGATGGAAGTGAGCAGCCGCTCGCGCACGGCAAGGCAGGCTTGTTGAACGGCCCCGCCGGACATCCATGTCTGGCGGCTGGCCGAAGTCGACCCCGCCGAACCGATGTCGGCCGTACCCGGAGGTGCCAGGACAACGTCGACGACTCCGAGCACCTCGCGGGCGATCTGCTGAACGAGGGTGACGAAGCCCTGTCCGACCTCGACGGCGGCGCAGGTGATGGTGGCCACGCCGTCCTCCAACCGGCATCTCGCCGACGAGTAGTCGTCGAATCCACCTCCGTACATGAGGTTCTTGATGCTCACGGCAAACCCGACGCCACGCCGCACGCTGTCGCGGTCGGCGGTTCGACCGGCGCCGCCGGGGAGCTCGAGCTCCGTCGCGGTCACGGGCCCGCCGGCGGGCAGGGGCGCGGCGGCACAGGTCCGGATGACCTCGGCGACGGGCGCAGTGCCCCGCAGTGTCTGCCCTGTGATCAGCGAGTCGCCTGATTTCAGCGCATTGCGGAGCCGCAGCTCGACGGGGTCGATCCCGAGTGCCGCCGCCAGCTTGTCCATCTGGGCCTCATGTGCGAAACAGACCTGAACCGAGCCGAAGCCCCTCATTGCCCCGCACGGTGGATTGTTGGTCCGAACCGCGACCGCCTCGACGACAGCGTTCGGGACTCGGTACGGTCCCGGTGCCATGCAGGCGGCGTTCATGGTCACGGCCGTCGATGTCGACAGGTATGCGCCGCCATCGAGGATGATACGCGCCTCGACCTTCACCAACCGGCCGTCGGCGTCGGCGTGGTGGCGGTACCACATGACCGCCGGATGCCTGTGGACATGGCCCAAGAACGACTCCTCGCGGGAGTAGACCATCTTCACCGGGCGCCCGGTGCGCAGCGCCAGCAGGCAGATCTGAACTTGCATGCTCAGGTCCTCGCGGGCCCCGAAGGAACCGCCGACGCCGGCCAGGTGCAGCCTGACCTTCTCGAGCGGGAGAGCCAGGCATGCGGCCATCTGCTCTTGGTCGATGTGCAGCCACTGGGTGGCGATGTACAGGTCGACACCACCGTCCTCAGCCGGGATCGCGAGGCCGGACTCGGGGCCCATCTGAGCCTGGTCCTGCATACCTGTCTCATAGCGACCCTCGACCACGACTGTTCCTCTGGCGTCGGGATCGCCTGTGCGGACCCTCTGACGGTGGAGCACGTTGCCCAGCGGATGGATCGGCTCCGCGTCGGCTGCGACAACCGGGTCGGTCAGCGGCTCGGTTGGCGCGTAGTCGACGATGATCGCCGCGGCCGCGCGCCGGGCCGTCTCCGGGTGGACCGCGGCCACCGCAGCGACCGGTTCTCCCATGTATCTGACCACATCCCACGCGAAGACCGGTTGATCGGGGTAATCGAGCCCATAGGTCTTGCGACCGGGCACGTCGTCGGAAGTGAGCGCCGCCCGTACACCGGGGATCCGAAGCGCCTCGGACACGTCGACGCCGCGGATTGCCGCCGCAGGATACGGGGAGCGCACTATATGTCCCCAGAGCATGCCTTCGGAGAACAGGTCGGAGGAGAAGGCGAACTCGCCGCGGACTTTGGGCACCCCGTCGGGCCGCGCCGCGCTCTCACCAATCCGACCGCGCCGTATGTCCAGGGCGGTGCTCACCCTTGTCGCGTTTCTTGTGCAGCTCTGACTGCTGCAAGGATCCGGCCGTAACCCGTGCACCGGCACAAGTTGCCCGAGACGGCTTCCCGGACCTCCAGCTCGGTCGGGTCGGGATTGTGCTCGAGCAAGTCGTGCACGCTCACCACGAAGCCCGGGGTACAGAACCCGCACTGGACGCCACCTTCGGCGAGAAAGGCGGCTTGGATGTCGGAGAGCTCGTTGTATCCAGGGGAAAGACCCTCGACTGTCACGATCTCGGCGCCGACCGCGCTCGCGGCAAGCACCATGCAGGAGCAGACGAGCCTGCCGTCCATGAGGACCGAGCATGATCCGCACTCGCCCTGCTCACAGGCGTTCTTCGATCCAGGCAGGCCGAGGCGTTCGCGAAGCACATAGAGGAGGCTCTCTCCGAGCCACCCGTCGGCAACGTCGTGCTCGTGACCGTTGACGCGAAGTTGGTAGTCGATCAACTCGCCCACGATGTCTGCTCCCATGCTCCTCCGCCGTGGTTTGCGAGTATGCGCCCGAGCGCCCGTTGCGCGCACACGCCCACGGCGTGGCGACGGTAGTCCGCTGTGGAGCGGTGATCGTCGATGGGCCGCGCTGCCGAGCGCACCAGAGCAGTGAACTCTGCGAGGTCGTCGTCACCGGTGAGCTCGCGTCCTGTCCAGTCGATCCTGGAGGAGATGAACTTCTCGGCGTCGCGTGCACGGATCACCACTGGCCCAACCGAGCCCAGAGCGCACCGGACCGACCGCCCAGCCCAGTCGACGACGAGCGCCACGCTCGCGACGGCGATCACCATTGCGTTACGCGTGCCGACTTTCAGGAACTCCTGCGAGCCGAGCGCGGCCGGGACGCGGATCTCGACGATGACTTCGCCCGGCCCCAGCGTGGTGCGCTTGGGGCCGACGATGAGCTCGTCGAACCCCAGGCTTCGGCGCCCGTTCTTGGATGCCACGATGATCTTGGCATCGAGCGCAGCGAGCACTGGGAGCGAGTCGCCGGCAGGCGACGCAGTGCCGAGGTTGCCTCCCAGCGTGCCCGCATTGCGGATCTGCGGGGAGCCGACGGTGCGCGACGCCTGGGCGAGACACGGCACGAGATCGCCGAGCTGTGGCCCCATGAGCTCGGCGTAGGTGATGCCTGCGCCGAGCACGACCTCGCCGCCCTCGAGCCTCCATCCCTTGAGCTCCTCGACCTTTCGCAGGCACACAACCGCCGGAGGGCGCCGGAGGGCGAAATTGACCTCGACCATGAAGTCGGTCCCGCCGGCCAGGAGCTGGGCATCGGGACACTTGTCGAAGGCCTCAAAGGCCTCTTCCAGGCAGGCCGGGACAACTACGGTCATCCGGTCAACTATACGGCTGCCCTCGTCCGCTCCCGCCTCGAGTTCGTCGCAGGTCGCGGGCTGCTCCGGTCAGATCGCAGCGACGTCAGTGAGCGCGAACTTCATCACATCGACGAGGCCCTTGTCGGTGATGCGAAGCTCCGGAAGCACCGACAGGCCGAGGAAGCTCAGCTGCATGAACGGCGAATCGATCGTCACCCCTAGGCCGTTGACTGCGGCGTCAGTCAGGAGCCGGACCTCAGCGGCGACTTCCTCGATGCTCCGGTCGCTCATCAGCCCGCCGATTGGGAGTGGCACCTCGGCCAGTACTCGTCCATCGCGTACAGCGACCTGCCCGCCACCGATCTCCGCGAGCCGGGCAACGGCGACCGCCATTTCCGCTGGACCCGACTCGTCGAGGGCACCCACGACCATGCAGTTGTGGGCGTCATGCGCGACCGTCGATGCGATGGCACCGTGGGTGAGACCGAAGCCTTGCACGTACCCGAGGCCGATCCGGCCGGTGCGGCGGTGACGCTCGACCACTGCGATGCGCGCCACTTGCACCGATGCATCGGTCACATCGAGCACGAGGTCCCGTGTCGTAAGCGAGCGCGACTCGATGCCGATCACCCGGGCACGGCCGCCAGCCGGTGGCGAGCGGTCGAACGCATCTGGTCCAGGAGGGCTCTCGAGATGGACCGACGCGCGCATCCAGTCCGGGGCGCCCACGTTCGGAACAGCACCCGGCACGATGACACCGTTCGTCGCCACCAGCCTGCCGGCCTGCCAGACCCGCGCCGGCTCGAAGCTCGACAAGTCATCGAAGCACAGCACGTCAGCCTGATAGCCAGGCGCGAGCCAGCCCAAGTGGTCGAAATGGTGGTAGTCGGCCGGATTGCTCGTAGCCATCACTAGAGCGTCTTCGGTGCTCACGCCGGCGGCGACGGCCAGACGCACGCAGTCATTGACGTGACCGGAGTGCAGCAGCGTGTCCGGCTCCCGGTCGTCGGTGCAGAGTGCAACCCGGTCGGTCCCGTGACGGAGCACGGTCTCGATCAGAGCTGCGAGGTTGCGGGACGCGGAGCCCTCCCGTATGAAGATCCACATGCCTTTGCGGCGCTTCTCTTCGGCCTCTTCGAGCTGCGTGCACTCGTGGTCGGACTCGATACCCGCGGCGAGGTAGGCATCGAGTTGCCGTCCACGGACGCCTGGCGCGTGGCCATCGACTCGCTTGTGGCCGGCGGTCGCGATCTTGGCAAGGACCTCCGGGTCGCCGCTCACGACACCGGGGAAGTCCATGAACTCGGCGATTCCGATTGCCCCGTGCTCGTCGAGAAGTTCCGTCAGCTCGGCGCTGGAGAACTCGGCCGCCGGGCTCTCGAAATGAGACGCCGGCACGCAGCTCGGGGCGGAGATTCCGAAGGTGAAGGGGAGCTTCCCAGAAGCCTCGGCCAGGGCGACGATGCCCGGAACGCCGAAGACATTGGCGATCTCGTGTGGGTCCGCTGCTACCGCGGTGGTTCCGTGCGGGAGCACGGTGCGTACGAACTCGTCGACCCAGAGCTTGGTGGACTCGAGATGCATGTGGGCATCCACGAAGGCGGCTGTGAGTGCCGCTCCGCTCACCTCGACGGTTTCGTGCGCCTCGCGGGGGCCCCAGCCCGCGATGGTGCGGTCCGCAATCGCGAGGTCGGTTGCCACCCACTCTCGCGTGGCCGGCACGAAGACGCTGCCGCCTGTGAGGAGAAGGTCTGCCGGCTCGTCACCGCGCGCGACAGCCAGGACTCGCGAGCTCCCTCGGCGCGGCGGCACCCGTGCATCTTATGGCGACGAACTTGGTGATCCATCCATACCGGTCTTGAACGCCTCAGCTTCTGACGCGTCAGCTTCGAGCGTCTCGACCTCGGACAGCCAAGCCCCGGCGTGCACCCTCGCCCACGAGCGCGAGATGCGCCCGTTGAACATCGAGACGAGCTGGTCCGGCCTTGACAGAGCGAACGCGACGTGCGCGAGCACGGCAACTGTGATCGCGAAGAAGAGAGTGTCGTGCACGAGCGTGGCCCCGGTCGCCCAGGTGATCCACGACGAAGGTGCAAAGCGCATGATGACGCCTGTCACGAGCGCAGCGGCCATGGCCGCCCCGAGGAAGGCAGCCTCGATCTTCTGGCCGCCGTTGAACTTGTCCCGAGCAAGACCGGAGCGACGGGCACGGCCTCGGAACCAGTCGAAGTCGGAGGCCCCCCAGCGGTCGAACCGGCGCAGATCCGCTATCAGTCGTTTGCGCCAGGGGCCGACGAGTCCGAGCACCAAGGGACCGAGGAGGCACAGACCGGTGATGACGTGAATATCCTCGATGAGCCCCCGATGCCCTATGCGAAGGGCCAGAGCGGGGAGGTAGAGGATCGCGCCGGTGACGATCAGGGTCAGCATGATGATCGCTGTGCTCCAATGCACCAGCCGCTCGACAAGATCGAAGCGTGCCAGTTCCCCGCCGGGCGAGTTCGCCTTCAGGGTGGGGGAGCGCGCCGTGGCGCTTCGGCCCGACGTGTTGATCACTGCTCTGTGCCGCCGATCCAGGCGTCGACCGGGTAGCCGCCGTTCTCCCAGTAGCCCGGTACGACCTCGTTCGTCACTTCGATGCGGTCCAGCCACTTGATCGACTTGTAGCCGTACATGGGTGCCACGTAGAGCCGCACGGGGCCCCCGTGGTCGGCAGTGAGGTCGGCGTCGAGCATCTTGTCCGCGACGAGGATGTCGGCAAGACGTGCCTGGGAAAGCGTGAGGCTCTCGGTGTAGACCCCGTCGGCCGAGAAGAATCTCAGCGCGGTCGCCTTGGGTGCGACTCCGGCGCGTTCGAGCAGTTCGGAGAGGCGCACTCCTTCCCAGGGCACGTTCGGCACGTACCAGCCGGTGACGCACTGGAAGCGATGGACCAGATGGGTCCGTTTCATGGACCGGAGGTCGCTGAGGCGAAGCCGCAGCGGCTCGCGGACCATGCCGTCGACTGTCAGCTCGTAGGTATCGGCGGGAATGACCGGATAGGAACCGGTGACCGTGTAATAGCGAAACTCGTCAGCGCCAGGCAGGGGCACACCGATCTTGCTGCTGACGGCGCTGCTGAGACTCCCGAGCGCGCTGTCGATTTTCGCGCCCGCGACGATACCGATTCCTGCGAGTCCAAGGATCCCGAGCACGGTGCGACGGCCGACGTGGACCGGTAGCTTCGCCAGGGGGCCGGAACCACCAGACAGCTCTCGCTCAGACTCCGCGCCCATAACGCACCCCCCAATTTGTCATCCGCCTCAGCGGCACGGAATACCGTCCACTGTTGCCCCGTCCGCGTTACATCGTACGGTCACGCCGCTAACTTGCGACCGCGGGAGGCGAACCGACGGCGGCGCCCGGGCGTCGGCGGGTCGCGAGCACCGAGCCTGCGATGACCAGCGGGAAGCCGACGCCGAGGCCGAGAGTGAAGGGCTCACCGAGCAGGGCGATGCCGAGGATCAGGGCAACCGCAGGGTTGACGTAGGTGACGATGGTCGTGCGGACGGGTCCGATCTCGCCTATCAGAGCGAAGAACACGATGAATCCGGTCAAGGTCGGGACGACTGCAAGGCCGACCACCGACCAGGTCACCTCGGTGGACAGATGTGCCGGGAGGTTGGAAAGCGCAAAGGGCGCGTAGACGATGGCCGCGATGGCCAGTGAGCCGGCCACCACCCCGAGGTTCGGCAGGTCTGACAGGTGCCGGTTGAAGATCCGCGGCCCTACGGCGTAGCCGACGACAGGCACCAACATCGCCGCGATCGGCCAGGCGGTGGCCCCGCGGACGTCGATGCCGACGAGCATCGCCACGCCGGCTAGCCCGAGGAGAAGCCCTCCGATCTGCTTGCGACCAAAGCGGTCCTCGTCGCCGCTCAATCTTGAGACCAGCGCCCCCACCAGCGGCACCGCAGCGATGAGCAGGCCTGCAAGCGAGCTGGAGAGCCGCTCCTCGGCCTTGAAGAGCACGAGCCAGGACACCAGGATCTCTGCCGCGGTGTACGCGAGCAACGGCCGCCACCGGCGCACAAGCCCGGGCAGCTGCCCGCGGTGTGCGACTACCGGTAGCAGGACCAACGCGACCGGCGCCGTGCGAAGGAAGATGAGCGTCGAGGGCGCCACTTCCCGTACCGATATGCGTATCAGCAGATATGGCACGCCCCATATGACACTGAGCGCGCCGAAGAGCAGCCATGCGCGCTTTGACACATCAAGGACGGTACCGCCTCCGCAGCGCGCGCCGAATCCTGCTAGCCGATCGGCGGCAGGAGCACGCCTGGGTTGAGGATCCCGCCCGGGTCGAGCGCGCCCTTCATCCTGCGCATCACCGTGAGGTCGCCAACCGAGCGTGCCGCCGTGACAAAGTCGAGCTTGGCGATGCCGACTCCGTGCTCGGCACTGATGGAGCCGCCGCGCTCGATCACCATGCGGAACACGGCGTTGTCGGCGCGGTAGTCCCCAGGTTCCGGGCCGATCAGGTTGACGTGGATGTTCCCGTCACCGACGTGTCCGAACAAGATGAGCTGCGTGTCGGTTGCCCCGCCCAGTGCAGCCGAGACTTCGGACCGGACCGCGCCCGCGAACTCGGCAAGCGCGTTCATCGGCAGCGTCAGGTCGAGTTTGTGGGCCACCCCGAGCGTCGCGATCGCCTCGGTGTGCCGCTCTCGGTACGCCCAAAGGTGGGCGCGCCCGCCAGCATCGTCGGCCACGGCGATCTCTGTGACACCTGCGGCGTCTTCGATCGCTTCGGCGAGCATGCCGCTCGGGTCCTGCCCGCCCGATGCCTCCACGAGAAGCCACGCGTCGGCACCAGGATCAGGTGGGGCGGGAAGGCCCATCACCTCGCGAACCAGTGCCATCCCGTTCGCGTACACGAGCTCCAGCGCGTCGATGCCGTCCACGCGTCGGCGCAGCCGAGCTGCCAACGCGACCGCCACCTGCGACACGGCGCGGACGCCGGTAGCCGGGTCCGCCGCCGAGTGTGCGATGCCGCGCAGGCCGATGAGGGCAGTGACGCGGAACCGGGGCAGCGGCACGAGGTGGAGCACGACCTTTGTCACCACGCCGAGCGTTCCTTCGCTGCCGGTCATGATCTGGGCCAGGTCGTAGCCGACGTTGTCCTTCACGAGCCCTGACAGGCGGCTTGCGACGGTGCCGTCCGCGAGCACGACCTCGATTCCACCGAGCCGCGCGCGCATCGGGCCGTAGCGGATGACGTGGATGCCGCCGGCGTTGGTGGCGACCATGCCGCCAAGGGTCGCGGAGTCGCGCGCCGCGATGTCGATACCGAGCCCGGCGTGCACGCCCGCCGCCGCCGCTTGTGCGGTGGCGAGGGTCGTGCCGGCCTCTGCCACAAGGAGCCCTTCCTCAGGATCGCAGCCGAGGACGCGGTTGAGGCGGCTGAGGCTCAGCACTGCCTCGCCATCTCTGGGCACCGAGCCGCCCACGAGACCGGTGTTGCCGCCCTGTGGAACGACACCAACCTGGAAGCGGGAGCAGGCGGCGAGCACACTGGCGACCTCGGAGGTGTTCGCGGGCCGCACGACCACAAGAGCCGAGCCACCGAAGCGCCTCGTCCAATCCAGCTCGTAGGAGGCCTTGAGATCCGGATCGCTGAGGCAGTGCTCAGGTCCCACCGCATCGTCGATAGCCGCCAGGAAGCCCTGCGGTGCCTGGCAGGAGTCAACCATCATCGGATCTTCTCACGGCTGGGTTCTCGGACGTGGACCGCGACCGGACGGGCGCGCGAGCCTTCCGAGCCACCAGCCGTGAGCACGCCGCCAGGCCATCCAGACGCGCACGAGCCGGCGTTACTCGGTCGCCGTCGTCAGTGGGGCCAGGACCGATTCGAGCAGGTCGCGATCATGTGAATAGCTGAGCAGCCGGGCGGCATCGGCGAGCGGAGGCCAGCGAAGCTCGTCCACCTCTGGCGTGGGCTCGAAGGCGCCCTCGACGGGCTGCATCAGCCAGTACGAGACGACCTTCAGCCGGCCGCGGCGGTCGAGGTACTCGACTTCGCCGACGAACCGGCCGAGGTGGCAGCCGTAGCCGGTCTCCTCGCGTACCTCGCGCAACGCGCACTGGCTCGGACTCTCGCCGATCTCGAGCTTGCCCTTGGGGAGAGTCCAGTCGAGATGTTCGGGCCGGTGGACGACAGCGACCTCCCAGCCGCCCGAGTCGCCGGCGCGAACAACGATTCCCCCCGCGGCGCGCACGATGTCGCGGTCGTCGGGCGGAACCGTTGCAGGATCGGTCATGCACCGACCGTAATCGGTGGCGCTAAGAAGTGTTCCCGTCTGGCGCGACTAGCTTGTGTTCCATGTCCGCACCGGGGGAGGCTCGAGGGGACATAGAGGTCGAGTGGCAGCTCGACGCCCTCGACCTGCGGCCGGTTGAGCGCTGGTTGGCATTGAGGACGGGTCCGGTCACGGTCGCAGAGCCGATTCCGGGACTCGGGATCGTGCCAGGAGCCCCCAGGCGTCTCGTCGACGTGTATGTCGACACCGACGACTGGAGCATAGGCCGCGGCGGCTACGTCCTTCGCGTGCGAAGGCGCGCCGGGCGCTTCGAGACGACGCTGAAGGACCTGTCGACTGCGACCAAAGGGCTGCGCCGCCGGCTCGAGGTGACTCAAGCTTTGCCGGAGTCGGGCATGGCGGGGCTGGACCGCGCCGGTGACGTCGGACGGCGCGTGGAGGCGCTCGCGGGAAGTCGCCCGCTCAAGCAGGTGCTGGAGGTTCGGACGCGGCGGCGTCCCTTCGGTCTCGCGATCCACGGCGAGACAGTTGGCGAGCTCGCGTTGGACGACACCGTGATCGCGGTCGGACACGAGCGCCGACGGCTCCGCCTGACCCGTGTCGAGGTGGAGGTGCAGCCTGCCTGGGTGGAGGCGATGCAGCCCTTCGTGGAGCGACTGCGACGCGAGTGCGGCCTCCAGCCGGCGACCCTTTCCAAGTTCGAGGCGGGCCTCATGGCAGCCGGGCTGAGCATCCCTGGTCCTCCGGACCTCGGGCCCACCGGGGTGTCTCCTGCCTCGACGCTCGGCGAGCTGGCCTACCGGGTGCTTCGCAAGGATGCCTCGGCGATGCTCGCACACGTGCCGGGCACGCGACTCGGAGAGAACATCGAGGCCCTCCATCAGATGCGGGTGGCGACGAGGAGGATGCGCGCGGGTCTGGACATGTTCGCCGACGTGTTGCCCGTGAGGGCGGGGCGCTTGCGAGCTGAGCTGGGTTGGCTGGCTGCCCTGCTTGGCGAAGTGCGGGACCTCGACATCCAGCTCGGCCGTTTCGATGACTGGACCGAGGAAATGCCGGGAGACCACCGTGAAGCACTCGACGAGCTCGCCGATCTCCTCGCCGGCCATCGCATGCAATCGAGGCGGGCGCTGCTCGAAGCCCTGGACTCGCGGCGCTACGAGCGGCTCGTCTCCGGCCTGGTAGCGATGCTCGAACAGGGTCCTTCCAGCCGCTCCGGTGCTGGCCGCACGCCCGCAGTGACGGCGATGCCGGCCTTGATCGGCGAGCAGCACCGCGCTGCGAGAAAGGCTGCCCGCCGGGCCAAGCGCACCGGAGCGGCGACCGACTACCACCGGCTGCGCATTCGCTGCAAGCGGCTCCGTTACTCGCTCGAGTTCGCCTCGGGCCTGTACGACGGTGAGTTGAGGGGTTTCGTGCACCAGATGACCCGCCTCCAGGACGCGCTGGGCTCCATGCAGGATGCCGAGGTTGCCTCCTCGCGCCTTAGGGTCGTCGCCCTGAGCGAGGAAGGCTCCTCGCTCTCTCGTGCCACCGTCTTCGCCATGGGTGGTGTCGCCACGTGGTACCGCAGCCAAGCCGAGAATCTCATTGGCGAGCTGCCCGGACTGGCGCAGCTGCTGAAAGGCAAGGAATGGAAGCGCGCAAGGTCGTTGATGGAGCTGCGGCGAAGACAGGCGGCGGCTCCCACTCGACCGCCTGCAGCTGAGAGTGCTCCGGCCCAGCGGATCGGGGCCGCGGGTCACGCCCGTCCGGCCCTTGCGAGGCCCACCTCCGGCTCCCTCGCCAGTTCAGGTCCGGGACTTTCGCCTCGGCTGCTGCGCGAGCCCGAGGCGGAGACGCCGGAGTCAGTGGTGGCAGCCGGAGAGGAGTCAGCGCCGGCGACCGGCGAGGAGTCTGGGCCGGGTCCCGATCCGCGTGTGGAGGGCGGCCCGACAACGATCACGTCGATCCGCCGGCAGGTTGTTCCCAGCTGACGGCATAGGGATCGGCGAGCCCGGCTACCCGGCCAACCTGCGTTCGATCCCCTTCCCGCCGAAGGTGCTGTGGGTGCGCGGGGCCTTGCCACCTGTGGGCGCCGTGGCGATCGTGGGCACGCGCCACCCGACGCGCTTTGGGCGGAGCGTGGCCCACGCGGCCGCCTGCAGTGCAGTGGCTGCCGGCCTCGCGGTCATCTCCGGGCTCGCGGCCGGTATCGACACCGTCGCTCATGAGAGCGCCCTCGCCGCCGGCGGGCGCACCTGGGCGGTACTCGGGTCGGGTGTGGACGTCCCGACGCCAGTGTCGAATACCGTCCTCGCGGAGGAGATCGTCGCCTCCGGCGGGGGTCTCCTCGCCGAGGTACCGCCGGGAACGCCAGTCGGGCGTCGACGCCTTGTGGCCCGCGACCGCATTCAGTCGGGACTGTCCCTGGCCGTGGTGATCTGCCAGTGCGAGATCTCCTCGGGCGCGATGCACACGGCGCGTTTTGCTGCGATTCAAGGGCGGATCCTCGTGGTCGTGCGCCCGAGAGAACCGGGCCGAGCAGTGACTGCATGCACCGGCAACGTCGCACTCGCCGATCCGAACGGCTGTGACCCGGCACTGCTCTCGGCCACGGGCAAGACGGCGGAGCTGATCCGGGCGCGCCGCCCAGTGGCGGACGTGGTGATCGACAGCCGCGACGAGCTCGCCGAGCTTCTCGAGCGGCTCCGGCCTGGCTAGGGGCGCTTTCGTTTCATGATCGAGCGGCCGCCGCGCCCGGCCTCTGCGCGTCGGTCCGGAGCGGTCCGACGGGCAGTTCACGACGTTGGCCGAACCGATTGGAGGGGTCTTTCGGCCCTAGTCGAACCGGCAGCCGGAGTTGTTGACTGAAACCGGAGAGCACGTCCTTCCGGCGTGACCGTGAAGCTCCCCCCCGGCCCCGGGCCAAGACCCCGGGGCCGAGTTGTCTCCCGCCGGCGTCGAGGGTGACGCGAAGAGTCTCGAGTCCGGGAGATCACCGGGTTGACACCTTAAGTCGAGGCGCACTTCAGCCGATAAGCAAGGTCAAGAGAAGTCTCACGTAGGTCGTGCAGCGGGAAGCAGGAACCGAGCTTGGGACCTCTTGGTGCTTGCGAGAAGGGCGATCTTGTGTGGTTGAGCGGACAGGCCTCGAGGGTGCACTCAGACGCGCCGTTGATCCGGTGGTACTGATGAACCGAGTTGCTGACGAGGCAATGACGCTCGTCCAAGGTGCGGGCGCCCTGACGCGCGCAGCACCCTCTCAAGCCGGCGAGCTCGTTGGGAGAGCGCTGTGAGCGAAGCCGGTCACACATCGAGAGTCCTCGAGAGCAAGGTCCAGGCACGACTTGGGGGGCCCCAGGCCACGATCGTGCTCGCCTTGATGCTTGCCACCAGCAGCGTCGCGACGCTCGACCTCTTGCTGCTCGCGTCCTCTGGCTTGCACTGACTGGAGGAAACCTCGGTCCAAGCCGGCAGTGGAGCCTCACCCGTGGGCGGTGCAGGCTGGCCGACTGACGCCGACCGGCCGCGCCGCGATGGGCTTGATCCAGCCGACAACTGCTCACGGTGGTCGGCTGTTGCGGAGAACCGTTCACCCTCATGTGCCGATGCCTGTCTGCCCCGGCGCGTCCTGACGCGACAGGAGCCCTCCAGAGGAGGGCTCCCACCAGCACTTACGTCAAAGATTCCGTGGAGGTGGCGGGAGTCGAACCCGCAGCAGTGCTTCGATGGGTCGGCGGGTCAGAGCAGATTAGTGCAGGTCAACGACACTATTTGCCTGTCCGTCGTTAGCCTTCTTGACCGCCGACGGCCCCTTCTTGTGTTCCTGCTGTGTCCTGTGCTTGTTCTGTGATTGCCCGACTGCCAGCTCGAGTACGTCATCGGGAGTGGCTGTGGCGGTGCTCTTTGCCCAGGACGAGCACGAACCTCGCCCTGCTGCAACTATCGATCCCAGCCGGGTTCAGCCATTCCACTGTGCCGTTGGTGCCGAGCGGGACGAGTAGCGCGAGTGGGCCGGTGGGATGAAGGTCGATCCGAGGCGACGTCGTGTGGGATCGGGGAACGGGTCGGATCGCTCTGATGATCCGATAGTTGGAGTCTCAGAGTGTATGATCATCTCATGGCGCGAACGACGCTGCGAGCGAAGGGGCAGTTGACGCTCCCTGATGACATCCGAAGGACTGCGCATCTCGAGGAGGGTGACCTCCTCGAGGCCGAGATCACGGCCGAGGGCATCCTGCTGCGTCCCCAGAAGCTGATCGACGCCACGCAGGCATGGTTCTGGACGGCGGAGTGGCAGGTGGGAGAGCGGGAGGCGGACGCGGACCGCGCCGCGGGCAGGATCGAGACCTTCGGCTCGGGCGACGAACTCATCGGTGCTCTGCGTTCCCGAGCCAAGGGCCGGCCCGAGCAATCCTCTCGGTAGGCGCGCGTGCCTACGTACGCATGGCTGGCCCGCTTCGGCGCGGACTTCGACGCGTTGTCGGCGAGCCAGCAAGCCGCCTTCCTTGTCGCGGTGGCTCAGTTCGTGGAGGACCTGCGCCGCGGCGGCGGGTTTCGGAAGGGCCTTCGCGTCAAGGGTGTGAAAGGCGCGACTGGCATCTTCGAGATGACATGGGCCGACGACGGACGAGCGACCTTCGAGTACGGGGAAGCTGTTGCCGAAGGCGAGCCTCACGTCGTGTGGCGTCGGATAGGCACGCACGCGGTCCTCGACCGGCCCTGACAAGCAGGTTCCGGACCACGACCGCGCCACTGCTGCCATGAGCTGGGCGTGCACTACCGTGCACTAAGGACCGGAAAACAGGGGCCACTGACGCTAGCCAACGGTCAGTCAAATGAGCAGGTAGATGGCCACTTCTGAGTTCACTTCGAGACCGGAAACTGGCCCTGTTCAGCCTTCGGTGACTGTCCTGGGGCCTGGCCGCCGCTTACTTGCCCGCTCAGGTTGCCGCTTGCATCGGCGGTGCTGTCGTCGCCAACCTGATGTTCTCGAAGGCGGCTGTCAGCAGCTCGAACCACGACCGTGCCTCTGGCGCCCATTTCCTGTCCGAGGTCGTGGCGACTCTGATCCTGATCCTGGTCATCTTCGCTCTCGGCCGCAGTGGCCGAAGCCGGAATGTCCTGCAGCGTCCGGGCCAACCAGGCGGGCAACGCCACCTACAGCGCCGCACCAACAGTTGCCCACAGCTTCACGGTCCGAACGTGATACATCCCAATCGGTAGGAGAGTGGAAGAGAGCGTGGGAGGCCGGGATCCGGGAGGGTGACCCGGTTGGGTTTGCTGGCCCAGCCGGCAGGCCGTTTACCGTGGGGTCCGGGGAGCCGCCGGCCAGGATGGCGCCATGCCCGAGCCCGTTCTAGCCCGTCGGTGCCGTGATGGCAGCCCGGGCATAGGGGTCGACAGTGCGGGGGAGCTCGGAGGGGGCATACGCGCGAACCACGCTGAGGCATGCCCGGTTGGCTCCGCGCCGCGCGATATCGACGGTGCGGGAGTTCCTCTTCGCCGGATCTCAAGATCGTCAGAGGTCGAGCAGGAGTTTCAGAATGCGTCCGATTTGAAACCCGATCTCGGTGTCGACAATTCCCAGGCGCGCGACGAAACGGACTTCTGAGACAGATTTCACGTCCTCGCATTTCGCATAACTCACGGCGTCGAGCCCCGACGCCACCGTGTCGATCTCGACATGTGACGGGAGTGCACGTCGACTTGTCGTGACCGGCACGACGATGACCACGCCGGCGCGACTCGCGTTCAGCGGGTCCGCGGATATGACAACAACCGGGCGCAGACCGGCCTGCTCCCTCCCGACTGGGTCGCCGAAGTCGACGAGCCAGACCTCTCCTCGACGCACTTTAGGCGGAGGTGTCGCGCAATGCGCCGCTCTCGAGCGCGCGCTCGCGCTCGACTTCAGCCCATGCGACTGGGTCAGTGCGAAGTTCGTCATAGCGGGCTGAGAACTGGCCGAAGAAGACTTGGCGCTCGAGAGCGTCGGCGGCCTCGTCGAGGAGTTGGGTCATGGGCCGACCCGTAGTATCCGCAAGCTTCGCGAACCGGTCCCTTGTGCGCTTGCTGACTCTGATCGTCGTGCTCATAGAGATGGAGTCTACAGCTCAGTAGATTCCTTGGTCTACTCCCGCACCGATCTGCGCGGAGGTGCAGCTACAACAGCCTCGGAAACCGGTCGGGCTGAACGCAGATCGGCGTAACGAACGACACCAAGAGCAAGCGATCCATCCGCGCCGCTCGACGGTTCGGCTGCCGCAGTCCGCTGCACCCATTTGCCGGTACCCGCGGATCGGCGGGCCTGGTGGAGCCCAGAAGGGCTTCGACCGCACGGCGCCGGGCACCTTCCGTGGCAGAGGCGCGCGGTTGAATGGTTCGTGATGTGCCGACGGTTGCTCACGCCCAGTGACCATCCTGGACCGCCGTTCGCCCCCAAGCGCCGATGCTTGCGTGTCCTGGTGTGTCCTGAGCGTGTCCTGACGCGAATAGGAGCCCCCCAAAAGATGGCTCCTACCAGCACTTTTGTCATGATAATCGGGTGGAGGTGGCGGGAGTCGAACCCGCGTCCCCCGGCATCTTGATGGGACTTCTCCGAGCGCATCCGGCGGTGGTGTCTCGGGTCCCGCCACGCCACCGGCACCGGTGCGGGACCCCAGCCGACTTAGGTGTCCCTGACTGCTCGCCGGCAGCGCCGTTCAGGTGAGCCCTGCAAGATGACGCCTGGGGCCGGTCCGCAGGGCTAGGACCGGGCAGACGTTGCTGCTAGTTAGGCAGCAAGCGCGAGCTGAGGCTCGGCGTTTGTTTAGTTTTCCGGCTCTTTAACGTGGTTCCGGAGACCACGGCTCGCTTCTCCCAACTTGACGACCGAAGTCGAAGCCTGTCACCCCCTTGGTGATGTTTGTCCTGACAGGAGGATACCGCCTCGGCCGTGACCTCAGCGCCGGCGCTGGTGATCGCGAATCACGCGTTGGGCCTCCCGGGTCGCGTCACGCTCGGCGATGGCGTGTCGCTTGTCGTAGAGCCGACGGCCTCGGGCGAGCGCGAGCTCGACCTTGGCGAGGCCATCTTTGAAATAGATGCTGAGCGGCACGAGCGTGAGTGCCTTCTGGGCGACCTTGCCCGAGAGCTCATCGATCTGTTGGCGGTGCAGCAACAGCTTGCGAGCCCTGACCGGTTCGAAACGACCGAATCCGGACGCGTACTCGTACGGCGCCAAGTGCGCTCCGAGGAGCCACAGCTCACCGTCGTCGATCCTGGCGTACGCGTCCTGCAGTGACGCTTGGCCCAGTCGGAGGGACTTGACCTCGGCGCCCTTGAGAGCGATACCGCACTCAAAGACTTCGAGGATGTCGTAGTCGTGCCGGGCGCGCCGGTTGCGCGCCACGTTGCGGATCACCGGTTCGTGCGGGTCATCTGACGCCCTTGGCTTGCCCGCGACGCGCCGGGCCTCGGTGGGCTTTCTCGTGACCATCGCCGGAAACGCTACCGTGCGGGCCTGATGAGCGATTCCAGACCGGACCCGGCGACGCCGGCACCTGTGGCCCCAGGCCTGCACCTGAGGTCAAGTCACCTGGACGAGATGATTTCTCACTGCCTGGGTACCTACCCGGAGGAAGGTTGTGGGCTCCTCACCGGGGACCCGGCCACGAGCACCGTGGTCGCAGTGCGCCCCACCGCGAACCTGGCGGCATCGGCGCAGGTCTACACCGTCGACCCAGGCGAGCATCTCCGAATCGACCGGGCGGCCGAGGCCGACGGGCTGGCCGTGATCGGCGTCTTCCACTCGCACACCCACACCGATGCGTACCCGTCGCCGACGGACGTGGCTCAGGCGCCTGACCCTTCTTGGCACTACGTGGTCGTGTCGCTGCGCCTCGAAGTGGCCTCGGTACGTTCGTACCGAATAGTCGACGGCCACATCGAGGAGGAATCGATCGAGGTCCCGTTATAATCTGACTGAATCAGTCAACTTTCCGGAGGCGCACGTGCCCGATGTGAATTTGCCGAACCTGCTCCGCCAGCATGCCGGCGGACAGAGGTCGGTCAGCGTCGAGGGAGCGACCATCGGTGAGATCCTCGAAGCTCTGCAAGGTGAGTATCCGGGGATGGCGGGCCAGCTTGTGACCGCGGACGGCGAGCTCCACAAGTTCGTCAACGTCTATCTGAACGACGACGACGTCCGTTACATGGACAAGCTCGACACCGAGGTGCACGCGGGCGACACGATCTCGATCCTGCCCGCTGTCGCGGGCGGCGATGAATAGGTCGCGTCCCGAGCCGAGCGAGCCGTGCCCGTCCTCCGAAGCGTTCTCGACCTGATCGGCAACACGCCGCTCGTCGAGGTCTCCGCGCTGAGCCCCAAGCCCGCCGTGCGGATTCTTGCCAAGCTCGAGGGCCAGAATCCCGGTGGCTCGGTGAAGGACCGGATCGCGCTCTCGATGATCGAGGACGCCGAGCGCAGGGGGCTTCTGACTCCGGGCGCAACGCTGATCGAGGCATCTTCGGGCAACACCGGGATCGGCATGGCGATCGTGTGCCGTATGAGGGGATACAGACTGAAGACCGTCCTGCCGCGCAACGTCTCGATCGAGCGGCGCCAGCTGCTCGAGGTCTGGCATGCCGAGATCATCGACTCGCCGGCGAACGAAGGGTCGAACGGCGCAGTCCGCGTGGCCCAGGAGCTCGCCTCGGCGCACCCTGAGTGGACGTTCCTCTACCAGTACGGCAACCCTGCCAATCCCAGGGCGCACTACGAGGGCACCGGACCGGAGATCTGGCGAGACTGCCCGGAGATCACACACTTTGTCGCCGGGCTCGGCACGAGTGGAACGCTGCTCGGCGTGGGGCGTTTCTTGAAGGAGGCCAACCCGCAGGTGCAGGTGTGGGCCGTCGAGCCGCCGGCGGGGGAGACAGTCGAAGGTCTGCGCAACCTCGACGCGGGCTACATCCCGCCGATCTTTCTCGAGGGGGGCGGCGAGGGCTTGCTCGACCGCAAGACCGTCGTCGGGCCACGGGACTCGATCGAGTGGACGCGGCGGCTCGCGGATCTCGGCGTTTTCGCCGGAATCTCGTCCGGAGCGGCACTCGCCGGCGCCATCAAGTGCGCCAATGCGATCGAGCAGGGGACCATCGTGTTCATGTGCAGTGACGGAGGATGGAAGTACCTTTCGACGGGGGCTTGGACCGGAGGGCTCGATGAGGTCGTCGAACGGGCGCGGCGGACCGTCTATTTCTGACGCGCCGCTGGCTCCGGGCCGGGTACCCTGCCGGGGTGACCGACTCACCACCTGATCGCCTCGACCTCGCACGCCACGACGGGCGCGCCCTCGACGAGCTACGCCCGGGTTTCTTCGTCAGGGACTTCACCGAGTTCGCCGCGGGTTCGGTGCTCGCCGTCTCCGGTCGCACGAAGGTCCTGTGCACGGCCTCGGTCGACGAGGACGTCCCGAGATGGATGCGCGGGACCGGCCGGGGCTGGGTGACAGCGGAGTACTCCCTGCTCCCGGGATCGTCGCCCGAGCGCGTGAGCCGAGAGGCGACAAGAGGGCGCCAGTCCGGACGGACGCAGGAGATCCAGCGACTGATCGGCCGGGCCTTGCGCAGCATCATCGACCTCGAGACGCTCGGCGAGCGCCAGATCCTGATCGACTGTGACGTACTGCAGGCAGACGGGGGGACGCGGACGGCCGCGATATCGGGTGCGTACGTCGCGCTTCACGACGCTTGCTCGCGGCTGTGCTTCTCGGGGGCGGTCGCCCGCCATCCCGTACGTGAGGCGTGCGCCGCGGTCTCGGTAGGCATAGTCGAAGCGGTCTGCATGCTCGACCTCGACTACGCCGAAGACTCTGCTGCCGAAGTCGACTTCAACGTCGTGATGACGTCCTCGGGGCGCTTCGTCGAGGTGCAGGGGACGGCCGAGGGGCTGCCGTTCGCCCGCACCGAGCTCGATGAGATGCTCGCCCTTGCCGAGCTGGGCATCGGCCAGATCCTTCAGGTTCAGTCCGAGGTGCTGACGACGCCACCACCGGACCGCAGCCGGGCCGTCACGGCCTGACGCCTCAGCAGAGCGACGCGAGGAGGGGCCGAGTCAGGATGCGGTTGGTGCTTGCCACTGCGAATCCCGAAAAGGCCGTGGAGCTAGCGGCCATTCTGGAAGAGGAGCTCGGTGATCTGGTGGAGCTCGTCGCTCGTCCGCAACTCGTCGGCGCGGTCGAGGAGACGGGGGAGTCCCTCGAGGACAACGCCCGTCTCAAGGCCGTCGCGCTCGTCGCAGCGACCGGCGAGGCCGCCGTCGCCGATGACACCGGACTCGAGGTGGCGGCGCTAGGGGGGGCGCCGGGTGCGAGAGCGGCTCGCTTCGCCGGCGAGGCAGCCACCTATGCCGACAATGTCGCCAAGCTGCTGGCCGCGCTCGAGGGCGAGACTGACCGGCGCGCGAAGTTTCGCACCGTCGTAGTCTGTCGCTTCCCCGACGGCGTGGAGATCGTCGGCGAGGGCGTCGTCGAGGGGGAGATCGTGCAGGTACCGCGCGGGGAACGGGGCTTTGGTTACGACCCGGTATTCGCGCCAGAGGGCGGGGGCGGGCGCACCTTTGCGGAGATGGGCCCGGCCGAGAAACACCAACTTTCGCACCGTGGCCTGGCTCTCCGCTCATTGGCCGCGCGCCTGTTGCAAACGGGGTTGGCCGCGCCCGCTCGTTTGCCGCGGCCACCAACTTCGTGAGGCGACAGGCCGGCGTCTCGATGCCGTCGCTGGTGGCGGCCATGAGCCCTGGTGCCGCGAAAGCGTCAGATTTCATTGGCCCAGCCTTCGCAGAAGTCAGGCGTTGAGCGGTACGCTTGGCAGATGGCAGTGCTCGCGGGCAAGGGCGACAGCGTCGAAGCAGTGGTCGACCAAGTGCTTGCCACACGGGACCGGGTTCTCATTGAGCGAGGGGGCGTGCCAGCCGCCGTCATCATGCCGGTCCGCGAATTGGAAGGCCTCGAGTACACGATTGACCTCTTGTCGGAGCCGAAGGCGGTGCGTCGCATCCTCGAGGCCGAGGCCGCGCTCCAAAGCGGGAATCTCTACATGGGCGAGGAGCTGGCGGCGCTCGACCCCGATGCCCGTTACGTGGCGCGCGCGGTGATGGGTGGCGTGACGCTCGGGGCGAGCGCGCGATCGGGTGGCTGTGACCGGTGGGGCCTGGCCGGGAGCGAGCCGGTGCGCAAGGCGCTCGACGACCTCCAGTCCCACATCGCGGATGCCGCCCGGCGTTTCATTTTCGGCGAGTTGCTCGACGACCCCGTAGGTGCTGGCGTCGAGCTTTGCGGTTTCCTGGCTCGGCGCTTGGCATCAAGAGTTGAGACGGCGCTCGTCATCTACCGCCTCGACACCGTGAAACATGTCGTTCGCCTCGTGGAGGTACTCAGCATCGGCGGTGTGGTAGGCGGGCACGAGATTCACCGGTGGTAGTCGGCGCGAGGCGGGAAACGAACCCAAGCAGCCGCGGGTGACAGGCAGCTGGCTCAAACCGGTTCGAACGCGTCGCCCAGGGTCCCGAGCACCGGTGCGCCGAGCCCGAGCAGGGCCTCGTGAAACCGCCGGAGGCTAAAGCGCGGGCCCCAGCGGGCGATCGCCTCGTCGCGAAGAGCCCGGATCTCGAGCTTGCCCCAGGTGTAGCGGCCATAGGTCGGGTCGAACGTGGCTCGGTTCGCCTCGGACTGAGCCGCAGGTCCCTCCAGGAAGGCATCTTCGCGAAAGCGCGCCGCAGCGTCCTGCACCGTCATGGACCCGCCATGGATCCCCAGCGCCGAAGCGAGACGTGTCACCCGCACGAGAGCCTCGATCCAGACCCCGATCGCAAAGCGCGGGTCACCCTGCCGAAAGCCCTCCTCCACCAACAGTTCCTCAACGTAGTGCGCCCAGCCCTCGACGAACGCAGGGGAAGCCAGCGATCGGCGGACGTCCCCACGGGCCGTTAGTCGGATCATCCGTCCGTGGGCGAAGTGACCAGGCGTCACCTCGTGCGCGGTGATCGCGGGCAGAGTAGTGGCGCTGAAGAGGGACCGCCATCGGTCCTTGGTCTCGTCGTCCCAGGCAGGATCAGGCGGGTTCATGTGGAACCACGCAGGCGCTTCGGCCTCGTAGGCGCCAGTCCACGACATCATCGCGGCGGCGTACCGCCTCGATGGCGGGGCCGGGCCGACAAGGCAGGTGCCTCCGAGCTCGGGCAGAAGGCCGCGCTCGGTCGTGAACGTGCCCAACTCCTCGACGAGGAGGCGGGCGGCGGCATAGATGCCCTCGTCGTCGGGATGGTCGCTCAGCAACTCCCTGACCACTTCGGCGGGAGACAGACCTGGTCGAAGGCGATGGCAATCGTCAACCAGGCGCTCTTCGATGCGGGCCCTCTCCGCGTCCGCGACCTCCTCGAGCCGGCCGAGGTCCACGGTCATCGCCTCGGGATCGCCGACCAGCGGGGCGAGCTTTTGCGGGCCGAGGCTCGTGTCGGGCGAACCGGTCGCCGCCGCAAGCTCCAGATGAGCGACCAGCCTTTGGAGGCAGGCCCGGCCATGGTCGAGCGTCGCAGAATCGGCGGCCACAGCCTCGAGGCCTGCGCCGAGGCCGCGGGTCGCGGGCAGAAGGGCAACTGCCACAGGCGCGCTCATCGAATCGAGCGACTCGATTGCGCCGTCGATGGCGTCCGGCCACCCGCCTAGATGAGCTGCCTTGGCTGTAGCGCGTTCGTTGGCAGACGCGTACTCGCGGTCGTAGCACGCGAGGTCGAGATTCGCCAGGTGGACGAGCGGGTTCCACCTGTGGAGCTCGGCCACTGAGAACGTGGCGCGCGCTCCCGCCTCCAGCGCGGACAGCTGTGCCTCGTCGTGTGCATCTGGCTCGGGCACGCCGCGCCCGAGCCGTGTGAGCAGCGCCGCGACTCCTGCCGGCGAAAAGTCCTGGACCTGGCCGTCGAACTCGTGCAGACCCGCGCTCTCGCGGGCTTCGGGCATTTGGAGCTCCCAGATAGCGCGAAGCCGGTCAGAGACCATGGGGCGACCGTAGCCGGAATCGGTCGGCGATCGCCGATAGCCTGACGAGCCTGATACATCCTTGCGGCATCATCTCTCCTGTGGTCCTTGACCGGCCGGGCGCCTCCCGAAGTGGACGACTGGCCCGCGCTGCCCACGACGAGGACCAGGAGGAGGAGCGATGCGGACCGAGAGCGTGTCCATCAGTTGTGATGACTGTGTGCTCAATGGGACCTCGGCGTGCGAGGACTGCGTGGTCACTTTCCTGCTTGGTCCCCCTGCTGGCGTTGGCATCGTGGTCGACGTCGCGGAAGCTCGTGCCGTCCGTATGCTCCAACGGGCGGGCCTGGTACCCGAGCTGCGCTTTCGTCGCCGCGTCGGGTGAGCTGCATGGTCACCGGTCCACGGCGCCTGAGCCGTTCAGCTGATGGGTTACATCCTGGTCACCAATGATTTCCCCCCGAAGATCGGTGGCATCCAGTCGTATCTGTACGAGCTCTTCCGCCGCCTGCCCCCTCATGAGCTGACCGTTCTCACGACCCAGCACCGCGGTGCCGCTGAGTTCGACCGGCGGCAGGCCTTCCGGATCGAGCGCTGGCGGTCGCCGGTCCTCTTGCCGACGCCCGGGTTAGCACGAGCGGTTCGACGGCTCTCGCATGTCCCAGGCGGCGGGCTGGTGCTACTGGATCCGGCACTCCCGCTCGGCCTTCTGGGCAAGTGGCTCCGGGTGCCGTACGGCGTCGTGCTCCACGGCGCCGAGGTGGCTGTTCCCGGGCGGCTGCCGGTCTCCAGCCAGCTCCTGCGGTCGGTGCTGTCCGGGGCGTCACTGGCAATTGCCGCGGGGGCTTACCCAGCCGCGGAGGCGGCGCGCGTTGCTGGGGCTCTCATGCCGCCGTTGGCGGTCGTGCCTCCCGGCGTCGACCACGAGCGTTTCCACCCGCTCGGGCTCGACGAACGGGTGGCAGTGCGGCGCCGCCTGGGTCTGCCCACCGACGGCAGGCTCGTCGTGAGCGTGAGCCGGCTCGTTCCGCGTAAAGGCATGGACGTGCTGATCGAGGCGGTCGGGCGGCTGAGCGCGGCTCGAACGGACCTGACCCTCGCAATCGGCGGCACGGGTCGGGACCGCAGACGGCTGCAACTGGCGGCGAGGCGTTGTGGCGCGCCCGTCCGCTTCCTCGGTCGAGTCGCCGACGACGACCTGCCGATGCTCGACGCCGCAGCCGACATCTGGGCGATGTGCTGCCGTGACCGCTGGTTCGGTCTCGAGCAGGAGGGTTTCGGGATCGTGTTCCTCGAGGCTGCCGCAGCTGGTGTGGCCCAGCTTGCCGGGCGAAGCGGCGGCTCGTACGAGGCCGTCGTCGATGGCCAGACCGGGCTCGTCGTCGACCGGCCGGGCGACCCAGCCGTTGTCGCGGCCGGTTTGGCGAGGTTGCTGGACGATTCCGATCTCCGAGAGCGCCTGGGCGCCGAGGCTCGCCGGAGAGCCGTCGCTGAATTCGACTATGGCCACCTGGCCCGGAAGTTGCACGAGGCCCTGGTCGAGACGGGTGGGTGACGACGTCGGCTGGTGTTTCCGATTGTCGGTGGGGGCTGGGGGTCTGCATCCGCGGTCGGCCAATGCTGGCTGACAGCCCGAGGAGGTGCGAGGCTGGAGTCCACATGGGCAGAGAGGAGGACGTGTGCCCGAGCAGACCATTGAGCGGATGGTCGTCGACGGATCCCCGACGCGGTGCTTCGAAGTCGTGGCCGACATCGAGCGTTATCCGGAGTGGGTCGCCGATCTGAAGGAAGTTCACGTCCACGAGCGCGATGAGCAGGGACGAGCTTCCCTGGTCTCGTTTCGTGCCGGCGCTTTCGGGCGCAGCACGAGTTACACCCTTGTCTACGACTACTCCCAGGCGCCAACGGAGCTGCGCTGGGTCCAGCGAGACGGCGATCTCACGAGCCGTCTGGACGGCATATACCGCTTCAAGTCCGCACCCGAAGGCGGGACCGAGGTCACCTACCAGCTCACCGTCGAGCTGCGGGTGCCATTGCCGGGCTTCATCAAACGAAGGGCCGAGGGCAACATCATCCACGCTGCGATCCGGGACCTGAAGGCGCGGGTCGAGTCGACACCGTGAGCCTCCCGAGCCTCCGGCTCAGCGAGGGCTAAGGGTTTGAAGGTCGGCATCACGCTCCCGACGTTCGAGCCGAGCGCCACTGCGGCGCTCGGCGTGGCACGTGCCGCGGAGGGGGCCGGGATCGACGGTGTCTTCGTCTTCGATCACCTCTGGCGAGGCGGCCAGAGGTGGCGGCCGGCCTTGTCGATGTACCCAGTGCTGGGCGCCGTCGCAGCAGTGACAAGGCGCATCCGGATTGGATCGCTCGTCGCACGCGTGGGCTTGCTGCCTGACCGGCTGGTGGCCGACTCGTTTGTCACCTTGCACGAGCTGACCGGTCACCGTCTGGTGGCGGCGCTCGGCATCGGGGACGCAGAGAGCGTCTCGGAGAACCAGGCCTACGGGATCGCGTGGCCTGCGCTCGAGGATCGCCGGGAGTCGTTGGCCGCCATCCTCGGCGATCTCACTGCCCGGGGTATCGAATGCTGGGTGGGAGCGACCGCTCCGGCGACACTCGAGATCGCACGCGCCGGCGGAGCAACGGTCAACTTGTGGGATGTGGAGCTGGACCGTTTGCAGGCCGAGACCGCACGCGGGCCAACGACCTGGGCAGGTTCGTTTCCAGCCGAGGCCGGCCCCGCAGCTGATCAGCTGACAGGCCTGCGCGACGCTGGGGCCACGTGGGCGATCTGGGGCTGGCCGCGTTCGATCGATCTTGTCACTCGAGCCTTGTGCATAGCCGGGATGCAAGGCCGCAGAGATTGAGGGCTAACGTCGGGTGATGGAGCTTCGCAGGATTCAAGGACTTCCCCCGTACGTCTTTGCCGAGATCGACCAGCTGAAGTTGCAGGCGCGCCGCGCCGGTAGCGATGTCATCGACCTCGGCTTCGGGAACCCTGACATCCCTTCGCCGGAGGTAGCGGTCGAGAAGCTGGCCGAGTCCGTCCATAACCCCCGAAACCACCGCTACTCGTCTAGCCGCGGGATCCCCAAGCTCCGTCAGGCGATCGCGGATCTGTACCTACGGCGGTTCGCAGTGGAGCTGGACCCCGACCGCGAGGTTGTGACGACCATCGGAGCCAAGGAGGGACTCTCGCACCTCATGTGGGTCGTCGTGGGGCCGGGCGACACGGCGCTGGTTCCGTCGCCCTCGTACCCGATCCACCTGTACGCGCCACTGTTTACCGGCGCGGATGTCCGGATGGTGCGCTTGGAGGGGTTTGGCAACGATGAGGCGGACACCGGCGAAGCCTTCTTCGCCAATCTGGTCGAGGCTTGGGAGTCGGCGTGGCCCAAGCCCCGGGTGGCCATCCTTTCTTTTCCGCACAACCCGACAACGGCGTGCATCGACCTCGCAACCATGACCAGGCTCGTTGAGTTCGCCCGCGAGCACGGAGTGCTCTTGGTACACGACTTCGCCTACTCGGACACGGCCTTCGACGGGTTCCAGCCCCCTTCGATCCTCGAGGTGCCGGGCGCGTCAGAGGTCGCCGTTGAGCTTTACACGCTGACCAAGTCGTTCTCGATGGCGGGCTGGCGAGTGGCCTTCCTTGTCGGCAATGCCGAGATGGTCCAAGGTCTCACCAAGCTGAAGAGCTACCTGGACTATGGAACGTTCCAGCCGATCCAGATTGCGGCGATCGTCGCCATGAACGAGGCGCCGGACTACCCCAAGCTTGTGAGAGAGATCTACCAGGGGCGCCGCGATGCCCTCTGCGAGGGGCTGACGCGCGTCGGCTGGGACGTGCCCAAGCCCAAGGGCACGATGTTCGTGTGGGCGAAGATTCCTTCAACGCCATTTCTAGGGATGGGCAGCGTGGAGTTCTGCAAGTTCCTGATCAACGAGGCTCAGGTGGCTGCATCGCCCGGAGTTGGCTTCGGGCCTGGGGGAGAGGGTTATGTCCGTTTCGCTCTCATCGAGAACGAGCAACGGATAGCTCAGGCCGTCAGGAACCTCAGGAATGCACTGAAGCTGGGCTAGCACCGGTACGCCTTCGCACAGTGCCGCCTAGACGGCCCTGGAGGCGCTGAAACGGCGGGGGAGTGCAACGGCCAGCCGAGAGAACCACCGGCAGCCACCGTGACCCCTTGAGTCGTTACTTACCGAGGGGCCTGACGACCACGAATGCTGGTGCTGGTGCCCCATTGTCTGGCCCGGCGATGGTGATCTGCGAGATCCGCACCGTCTCGCCCACGTGCAGCGGCACCTGGCTGAACAGCTGGCCGCACTTCCTCCCCTCCGCCGTAGCGAAGCAGGAGTAGTGCTGGACGGGGTAAATCGCCGACACCTTGCCGGTCACGGCCGGCGCAGGCGAGGCGTTAGAGCTCAGCCCCCCACCCGCGATCCAAAATCCGGCGAGCGACAACAGCACCGCAACGAGGAGCAGGATGACAGCCAGTCGCGCCTGGCGGACGATCCGGACCGTCCGGTCACTCCACGTCCCTCCGACTCGCCGCGGCGAGGCGAGGCTCGTCACGTGTAGCACACTTCCGAAAGTACGTCTGTCAGCGCGGCAAGCGGCACGACGCCAGCTGCGATTGCCGCAAGCTTGGGATTGATGGCGATCAACGCGTCGGCTTGCAGCTTCGCGACTGCGAGGTACTCGGCTTCGTGCATTGTCGCGACGTCGTGATCGCGAGCGATCCGCCATGCCGTGCGCCGTGAGACCCGGTCCCCGAGTAGCCGCATTCTCACCTCCGTGATCCGCTCGTGGAGATCGAGCGCGGCGTCCTCGCTGAGCTCGCCACCTCGCACGCGCAGCAACAGCAGATCCATCGCGTCGGAACGGATGGAGTTCGGTGCGACCAATTGATGAGCCGGGATGACGCTCCGGCCACTCCCAGCAATCGCCAATAGCGCCGGGGGGTCGATCGCGAAGCGAGTCACGGCGAAATCATAGTTTGCAAGCCATCGCCGTTCTCAGGCAACGCTTTAGTGTCAATCGGGACCTGCCCCACTCAGCCACTGCTCTACGCGGGAAAACCCAACTGGGCCCTGCTCGCGACGATCACACCCCGGTGAAATCCGAAGCGCCTGGAAACCTTTGCCAGGGTGGACACGCAGCCGATGACCCGGTTTCTGGATTCGTTCCGCCCAATCGAGGGCTAGGCGCTCGGCTGTCGTAGCCGCCGCTTTCCTTCCTTTTGGGCTATCCGCACAGGCTCCTGCTGTTGTGGATTGCCCGACAGGCACGGTTGTGCGGCAGCCCGCGACCTTCGCGAACCATCGCCTGAGACCGACTCCCCGACCGCGGGTTAGCTGATCGCGACACAAGCCTGGCACAGCATTGGCCCGGTCACCAAGGTTGCTGTGTGGCTTCGAACGGCAAGACGAGGGCCTTTTCGGGTGCCGGGCCGAAGGCGCCCGAGGAGGACTACAACCACGGCGCCTGCAGGATCGGACCCGCCGGCCGAGCCTCCAGCTCGTCGTTCGGCCTTCGCCCCTGTTGACCGCCATCGGCTGGTCCGATGTCGTCAGGAATCGGTGACGCTCGATAGCGCGAGGGACGACACGCCACGGGCCAGTCGTGAGAAAGGCCTGGAGAGCTGACCTTGCATCACTTCGAGGTCGCCGGCGGTCGTGACATAACCGAGGACCGGCAAGGCGCCCGGCGCCGTGCCGGATGCGACCGCCATCTGGGCGACCCCGGTCGCCTCCTGGACCCAGGTCGCAGGCGTCAGGCTCTCGGCGGCGTAGAAGCTGCTTCCGGCCAGGTAGCCGAGGAGTGGCTCGCCGGAGGGCCCGACTGCTGCCAGGGAGATGGCTGTCACCTTGCTCGCTTCCTTCGTCCACTGAGCTTGCGGCGATGCCTCCTCCGCGAAGAACGTCCCGTTGTTCGACAGATATCCGATCAGCCCGCTCGGCGGGGTGGTCCCCTCGGCAAGAGCGATCGCGCTCGCGCCCGAGGCCTGAACGACCGTCCAGTGGCCGCCGGCCAGACCCGTCTTCACGAGAAAGGCGCCGTTCTGGCTCTGGATGTAGCCGAGAAGCGGGGGAGCAGCGCCGCCGCCGCCGGCGAGTGCGATCGACGCGACACCCTTGGCCTCGAGTGTGAAGGCTCCGGTGAGCGAGCCCTCCTCGGCGTAGAAGTCACCGGACGTGTTCACAAAGGCCAAAACCGGCGCTCCAGAGGTGGTCATGGCCACGGCTATGGAGCTCGCGTTGTGCGCAACGAGGCTCCAGGTGGTCGACGAACCCCGTTTCGCGAAGAAGTCGCCGTCGTGCCCGACGTAGCCGTAGATCGCATCGCCATTGGTTCCCATCACACCCGTGCCGCCGGCCACGGCGATGGAACTCGCGCCGGCGGCGACCAGCCCGTAGCCGTTGCCAGGCGCCACGATCCGTGACTCGAACCCGGTTGGCCCGGAGAACCCGACCAGCGGCCACTGAATCGTCCACGAGGGGTTGTGGAGCCAGCCGGTGACCCCATTCGCGACGACCCAGTCGTTGACGGGGTAGATGACCCATCCGTCGTTGCCGGCGCCGCCGTTCTGCTGAATCAGGGTGACTGTCCCGTTGCCTTGAGCGTCTACGGCGTTCGCAGTCACGACCGCCGTGTGCCCGAAGCTGTCGCGCCGGGTGCGGCCGACCGATATGACGTCACCGGGTTGCGGGACGGCTCCGACCGTGCCGTTGTTGACGGCGACGAGCTGGGGCCCGTCGGGGTTGTACTTGGCCTTGTTGGTGCCGAGGGCGTAGTTGCGAACCAGGTCCCAACCGTCGGCCGGGTAGGGGTTCACGCCCCATGCGAGGTACATCCAGCGCATGGACAGCTCGACGCATTCCCATTCGAACTCGCCCCAGGCGCCGGGGAAGAAGTCCACCAGGTGATCGCTGCCGCCTTGGGTCGGACCGGGGCCGCACGCGACAAGACCGTGCCAGGAGGCACCGAGCCGATGAGATCCCGGGGCGTTGCCGGGATCGCAGGTCCCGCCCTTCCACCAGTCAGGAGCTCCGACGCTTCGCGCACCGGCAGGATTGGCCGCGGCCACGTGAGCGACAGCTGCAGGATGTCCTGTCGCAGCGCCGGCGTTGACCGAGACGAACGGGTCGAGGAGAACGAGCCCGATGAGAAGCGCCATGGGCATGGCGACGAAGGCCGGGATCCACCCGGTCCAGGCTCTACACCCTTGGGTGAGCTGGCCTTCCGCCATCGATCACCGGCTCCCACATGATCCTCACGTGCAACATCTGTTAAGTAACCATCGGCACCGGTGGTGACGACATTGAGGGAGAGCTGGCGCCTGTTCAGGTGCCAGAACCGCGGTCTGTGGACTGTTCCGGCCGCAAAGCCTCTAGAAGCTCTGGGACTTCCCGGTTCCCGGGGAGATCGGCTCCCAACGTCTCGAGCGTTCGAGCGCCGCTCGCCAGCCGGCGTGATCGGCGTCCGCGCGGCCACGGCTGGGCGCGGGCTCGAAGACCTCGGCGTCGGTCGTCAGGGCCCGCAACTCCTCGAGCGAGCTCCAGACGCCTTCGGCGAGCCCAGCGAGCATGGCGGCGCCCAGGCCGGTGACCTCTGTGGTGCGAGGTCGGGCGACCGGCACACCACACTGGTCCGCCTGGAATTGCAAGAGCAGGTCCATCGCGGAAGCTCCGCCGTCGGCACGGAGCTGGCTCAACGACTGACCCGCGGCGCGGCCCATCGCGTCGACGACATCGCGGCACTGGTAGGCCATGGCCTCGATCGCCGCCCTGGCGAAATGCGCCCGCCCGGTTCCCCTGGACAAGCCCACGACGGTGCCCCGCGCTTGGGCATCCCACCAAGGACTTCCGAGGCCGGTGAAAGCAGGGACGAAATACACGCCGTCGTTGCTGACGATCTCGGAGGCGAGCGGTGCGGCCTCGGCTACGTCGTCGACCAACCTGAGACCGTCGCGCAGCCACTGGATCGTGGCGCCGGAGGAGAAGATCGAGCCTTCAAGTGCGTAGTTGAAGCCGTCGGGTGAGCCCTTCGGGGCGTGCTCGCCAAGGTCCCAAGCGACCGTGGTCAACAGTCCCTCTGTCGGCGGAGGCAGCCGTGCACCGAGGTTCATGAGGACAAAGCTCCCGGTGCCGTAGGTGACCTTGGTGTCCCCGGGCAGGTGGCAGCCGTGCCCGAAGAGCGCCGCCTGCTGGTCGCCGGCGATGCCGCTTACCGGCACACCGGTGAACAAGCTACCGGCGACACCGGTCGCGACCGTGCCGTACCTCCAGGCAGACGGGAGGATCTCACCGAGCGCCCCGAGCGGTACACGGAGGACATCGCACAATTCCGCCGACCAGGCCCGCCGTTCGATGTCGTAACAAAGCGTCCGGCTGGCGTTGGAAGGATCCGTTGCGTGGGTGCCCGATGCGGCACCTCCGGTCAGGTTCCAACAGATCCAGTCGTCCACCGTCCCGAGGGCGAGCGAGCCGCCGGGCTCGACACCTCCGTGCTCCAGCATCCACGCCCACTTGGTACCCGAGAAGTACGGGTCGAGCACGAGCCCGGTCCGTTCGCGTACGAGCGGGAGACGGCCGGCTTCGGCGAGCTCGACACATCGCGCCGCTGTTCGGCGGTCCTGCCACACGATGGCTCGATGGGACGGCCGGCCCGTCGAACGGTCCCAGGCCACCGCGGTCTCACGTTGGTTGGCAATCCCGATCGCGGCCGTGGCGAGTGAACGCTCGGCCAGTTGCGAACCCAGCTCCACCAAGGTTGTCTCGACTAGAGACCAGATCTCGGCGGCGTCGTGCTCGACGAGCCCGGGAGCGGGGAAGTACTGGGAGAGCTCCCGGTGGGAAGTGGCCACGACGTGGCCGTTCTCATCGACAGCAAGCGCTCGCACTCCTGAGGTGCCCGCGTCGATCGCAATCACCACAGCCACGGCGGCACGGTAGTCGGTCCGCCGGCCGGGCGCGGCCGAGCCAGCGATTGCGGTTGCAAGCAAACGAGAACCTTCGCGAGCGGCCGTTGAGCAGGGATGACAACGGCCGCCGGCCGTTGACACGGCCGTAACTACGGTGCTGTAATTATCCAGCTATCTGGTGGCTGGGTTCGGTTGCACCACAAGATATTGTGGTATCTGGGAATCTGGCGGGTGCCAGGTGAAGGATCTCGTGTGGCGGGCAAGTTCCGCCAAGAAGGGAACCATTCAATGGCCGTTGCAGGAGAGCGCCTTGGAATCGGCATCCACCGGTACTTCACCACGGAGTCCCGGCATCCCTATGACGAGGTCGTCTGGGAGCGGCGCGACTCTCGCATCACCGACTACCGGACCGGGGCGGTCGCCTTCGAGCAGGTCGGCGTGGAGGTGCCTTCGACTTGGAGTCTGAACGCGACGAACATCCTCGCCCAGAAGTACTTCCGGGGCACCGTCGGCATGGAGGGACGGGAATCCTCGCTCCGCCAGGTGGTCGACCGCGTCGTGGACACGATCACAGCGTGGGGCCTCAAGGACGGCTACTTCGTCGATGCCGCCGAGGCGGCCACTTTCAACGACGAGCTCAAGCACCTCGTCGTGCAGCAGAAGGCGGCGTTCAACTCCCCGGTCTGGTTCAACATCGGCGTTGAGGGCGTGCCGCAGCAAGCGGCAGCCTGCTTCATCCTCGCCGTCGAGGACTCGATGTCCTCGATCCTGAACTGGTACGTCGAGGAGGGCACCATCTTCAAGGGTGGATCGGGCGCGGGAGTCAACCTTTCGAACATCCGATCTTCTCGAGAGCTGCTCCACGGAGGCGGGACCGCCTCGGGGCCCGTGAGCTTCATGCGTGGGGCGGACGCCTCCGCCGGGACGATCAAGTCCGGGGGCAAGACCCGTCGCGCCGCGAAGATGGTGATCCTGGATATCGATCATCCCGATATCCAGGAGTTCATCTGGTGCAAGGCGCGTGAGGAGCGCAAGGCGCGTGCGCTGGCACAGGCCGGGTTCGATATGGACCTGGACGGGAGAGACAGCCACTCGTTGCAGTACCAGAACGCCAACAACTCGGTCCGGGTGACCGACGAGTTCATGCGGGCGGTGCTCGACGACGGCGACTGGGATCTCATCGGCCGGACTTCGGGCCATGTCATCGAGACTGTCAAGGCGCGAAAGTTGTTTCGCCAGATCGCGGAAGCCGCGTGGGAGTGCGCCGATCCCGGGATGCAGTTCGACACGACCATCAACAAGTGGCACACCGCGCCCAACACGGGCCGGATCACGGCAAGCAACCCTTGTTCGGAATATGTTCACCTCGACAACAGCAGCTGCAACCTCGCCAGCCTCAACCTCATGAGATTCCTGAACGATGACGACACCTTTGACGTCGCGGGTTTCCAGGCCGCGGTCGCCGTCGTGTTCACGGCTCAGGAGATCCTCGTCGGCAACGCGGAATATCCGACGGCGAAGATCGGCGACACGACGCGCCGATTCCGAGAGCTCGGTCTCGGTTACTCGAACCTCGGGGCGCTGCTCATGGCCCTGGGCGTGCCGTACGACTCGGACGAGGGCCGCGCCTTCGCTGCAGCGATCACAGCGCTGATGACGGGCGCGGCGTACGTGACCTCGGCTCGCACGGCAGCGAGGATGGGACCGTTCGCCGGCTTCCACGACAACGCGGACCCGATGCTGAACGTTCTGCGGATGCACCGCCTCGAGGTGGCCAAGATCGACGAGGAGCAGGTGCCGACCGAGCTGCTCAGCGCGGCACAAGAGGCCTGGGACACCGCAGTCGAGATGGCCGAGGTGCACGGCGTGCGCAATGCCCAAGCGACGGTGCTGGCACCTACGGGCACGATTTCGTTTCTGATGGACTGCGACACGACGGGGATCGAGCCCGACCTCGGGCTCGTGAAGACGAAGAAGCTCGTCGGCGGCGGAACGATGTCGATCGTCAACCAGACCGTTCCCCGAGCGTTGAAGCGGCTTGGTTACAGCCCTGACGAGGCTGAGCAGATCGTCGCCCACATCGACGAGCACAGGACCATCGTTGGGGCACCGAATCTCCGGGCCGACCATCTACCGGTGTTCGCCTGTTCGATGGGTGACAACACGATCCACTATCTCGGCCACGTGAAGATGATGGCGGCGGCACAGCCCTTCATCTCGGGCGCGATTTCCAAGACTGTCAACATCCCCGAGCAGGTCACGGTGGAGGAAGTCGAGGAAATGCACATCGATGCCTGGCGGATGGGACTGAAGGCGATCGCCATCTACCGAGACAACTGCAAGGTCGCCCAGCCGGTGGCGACGACGAAGCGGGCAGGAGCCGAGGCATCGCTCGTGGCCGACGGCGAGGATGTCCTGACTGTGGCTGCTGGGGAGGCGGCGCGACACGTTGATGAGGCTGCGCTGCTCGAACGCATCGCGGAGCTCGAGGGTGCACTGCAGCAGAGACACGTGATCGCACCTGCCACGACGACGCGGACCCGGCTTCCTCGCAAGCGTCGCTCCAAGACCTTCGCCTTCCGGGTAGCCGACTGCGAGGGCTATGTCACTGTGGGCGAGTATGAGGACGGCCGCCCCGGTGAGGTCTTCATGAAGGTCTCCAAGCAGGGCTCGACCTTGTCGGGCGTCATGGACGCCTTCTCCATCGCCGTCAGCCTCGGGTTGCAGCACGGCGTGCCGCTGTCGACGTTTGTTCGCAAGTACACCAACATGCGTTTCGAACCGGCGGGGATAACCGACGACCCGGAATTGCGGTTGGCTTCGAGCCTTGTCGACTACATCTTCAGGCGGCTGGCCCTCGAGTACCTGAGCTTTGACGAGCGGCTCGAGCTCGGGGTGCTCTCGACGGGGGAGCGGACCCAACCGACGCTGCCCGGTCTCGAGGATGTCGACAACGGAGATGCAGAGCGGACGGACCGAGAGCGCTTCGGCGCTGGGGGGGACGCAGCAGCAGCTCGTCGCCCGCGGGAGGAAGAACATTTGCGGCCGGCGGAGCAGATGGAGAGCAGGGATGCTCCGTTCTGTTACGCCTGTGGCAATGTCATGCAGCGTGCCGGCTCGTGTTACGCCTGCCCGAGCTGCGGTTCGACGAGCGGCTGTTCATAGCTCGAGTTGCTCCGGGACTTCAGTGGAGATGACACGCTGAATTCGGTGGAGGGATGGCGAAACTGCAGCGTGAGGAGACGCAACTGCGCGAGAGCGCAAGCAGTGCAGTGCGAAGGGCCACGTGAAGATTGTGGAGGGTGGCGCTGATCGCCGAGCCAGTCGGTTGGTCGAGCCGTGGTGATAGACCGGATGAGCCGCCGATCCAACCAGAAAGAAGTCCGGCGATGATCATCTCGCACGATCTCGGCACCACGGGGGACAAGGCAACACTGGTCGACGCCGACGGCCGCGTCGTTGCTGCGGACACCGCGCGTTACGGAACCGATTTCGGCGCAAGAGGGATGGCCGAACAGGATCCCGAGTCATGGTGGCAGGCCCTGTGCGAGGCGACGTGCCGTCTGATCGAGTCTGTCCCGCGCGCCAGGGAGAAGATCGCCGGTGTGTGCTTCTCTGGTCAGATGATGGGGGCCGTCTTGTTGGACAACAAGGGCCAACCAGTGCGTCCGGCGATCATCTGGGCCGACACACGTTCGACCGAGCAGACGAATCAGCTCATCGAACGCGTAGGCATGGACAGGGCCTACAGGATCACCGGCCACCGGCTCAACCCGACTTATTCCTTGGAAAAGATCATGTGGGTGCGCGACAACGAGCCCGAGGTGTTCGCCCGGACCGCTCACGTGGTATTGGCCAAGGACTTCATGGTGCACCGTCTGACCGGGGCCCTCGTCACCGATCCATCCGACGCCAGCGGCACCAACGCCTTCGATCAGCTGTGCGGCACCTGGTCCGAGGAGCTCCTGGAGGCTGCCTGCATCACCAAGACGCTGCTTCCGGAGATCGCAGCCTCGACGACCGTCGTGGGTACGGTCACCCCTGCGGCCGCCGCAGCCACCGGGCTTCGAGTGGGAACACCGGTCGTGCTGGGGGGAGGTGACGGGCCCATGGCTGGCTTGGGCGCGGGAATTGTCGACTCCGGTTGCGGCGCCTACGCCTACCTCGGTTCCTCCGCCTGGGTCTCGCTCGCCGCCGAGGCGCCGCTGCATGATCCGAAGATGCGGTCGATGACGTTCAACCACGTGGTTCCGGGCTGCTACACGCCGACAGCCACCATGCAGGCCGGCGGTGCGTCGCTGCAGTGGATCATGGACGTCCTGGCGCCGGGAGAAGACCGCCGCTACGAACGTCTGCTAGAGGCCGCCGCCGGCGCCCGGGCAAGCGAGGACGGGCTGTATTTTCTGCCATACCTGCTGGGTGAACGCTCGCCCTACTGGAATCCTCGCGCACGGGCAGTGTTCGCCGGCCTCGAGTTGCGCCATGGCCCGGAACATCTTGCGAGAGCCGTTGTCGAAGGGGTGGCCTTCAACCTGTACAGCTGCCTGCAGGCCTTTACCGAGAACGGCGCACGAATCGATCATGTCGACGCAATTGGCGGTGCCGCCAACTCCTCACACGTGCTCCGGATTCTCGCCGACACCTGGGGTGTGCCAGTACGTCGACGGGACCTTGTCGACGAAGCGACCTCGTTAGGCGCGGCGATAGTCGGTGGCGTCGGCGTCGGCTTCTTCGAGAACTTCGAGGTAGCCAAGCGGTTCTCCAAGGTCCGGGAGGAGGAGCTGCCAGATCCCGAAGCGCACGACCGTTACGCCCGGGCGCATGCGTTGTTTGTGGAGGCCTACCAGCGCCTCGAACCGTGGTTCGAGGCGCTGTAGGGATGCCGGCGGCCACCGATCGCGGTCATGGTGGCCGCCGCTGTGGGGAAGCTGCAGGACAGCTCTGGTCCTGGCCTAGCGAGTTCCCGGACGCACGTGGATCTTGTAACCCTCGCCTCGCCGGGCACGACCAAGGGCGTCGATGTACGCGTCGAGTGGCAACTGGTCACTGACAAGCCGCAGGAGTCCGAGATCTACCTCGATGGCCAGATCACAGGCCCGGTCGTAACTCTCGAGCACCGCCATCGTGCCGACCACGGTGACTTCGTCGTTGTAGATCCGATAGGGCGAGATGCTCGCTCTCGCATCTGGCGCTGCGACGCCGAACTGGAGGAAGGTCCCTCCACGCCGCACTCGGCCGATGCCGTCCTCGATCGCCGCGATCACGCCCGTAGCGTCTATCACCACGTCATAGCCCCTGGGGCTGTCGAGCTCGTCTCCGCGCGCCGCCACCGTCGTCGCACCAAACGAAAGTGCTCTCTCGCGTCGTGCGGGGTTCGGCTCTACCACAGTGACCGATATGGCCCCGGAACGACTTGCCAGCGACAAGAGCATCAGGCCCATGGTCCCGGCACCGTAGATGAGGAAGCGGTCTGCGAGCTTGGTCCTGATGAGGTCGTAGCCGTGCACCGCGCACGACAGCGGCTCGATGAGGGCAGCAAGCGACATATCGAAACCGGGGGGAAGAGGATGCGCATTCCGGTCGGGCACGGCGACGAACTCGGCGGCACCCCCAGGGACAGTGACACCGACAGCGTTCCAGTTCTCGCAAAGGTTGCCATGACCCGAGCGACAGGGCCGGCAGTGACCGCAATAGAGCGACGGGTCCACTGCGACAAGCGCACCGGGACGGAGGCTTGAGACTTCCCTACCGACAGCGACCACCTCGCCCGCGAACTCGTGACCCGGAACCAGGGGATAGTGTGCCGCGGTGAACTCGCCATCAGCCAAGTGAATGTCGGTTCCGCAGATTCCACAGGCACGCACTGCCACCACAATGTCCTGAGGGCCAGGGGTGGGATCCTCCATTTCGGCGATGGACATGTCACCTGGCGACTCGATTACGACAGCCTGCATTGCGGGCTCCTTTCATCGTTGTGTATGGGATCAGCCATCCGGGGCCATCGGGTTAGGAGGACAACATTACCTAGGTGTCGACCTCCATTACTTGGGCATCGACCTCAAGTGGCGTGCTGCGAGTGAGCCCTGCTGTAACGGCATCATAGCTCGGAGTGCCGCTCCCACCTTCTTCCGATCAAACGATGTCCAGACTCGCCCTATATCTGTAATCCGGCGTGGCCCAGTGTTACAGTGACCTTTCATGCCGTCCAGCGAGAAGGAATGAGTCGGGACTGTGCGCGCACTGACCATCGTTGAACCGGGCGTCCTCGAGCTCGGAGAGCTCGAGGACCCGAGGCCCGGTGCTGATGAGGTAGTAGTCGAGGTAGGTGCTTGCGGGGTCTGTGGAACAGATCTTCATCTCATCGATGGGGAGTCTCCGCTGGCGTCCTACCCGCTCGTGCCCGGCCATGAGTTCAGCGGCGTCGTCGTGGCCAGGGGAAACGGTGTCGAGGAACCTGCCCTGGGGCAGCGGATCGCGGTCGACCCCAACACCCACTGTGGCGCTTGTCGCTTCTGCCGCTCGGGCCGAGCGAACCTGTGCACCCGCTACAGCGCGGTCGGTGTGACGGGCCCCGGCGCCTTCGCCCAATTCGTCAAGGCCCGGGCCGCCAACGCGTACTGCGTTTCGGACGCGCTCAGCGCCGAGCAAGCCGCGATGATCGAACCGCTGTCATGCGCTGTCCTTGGCGTCCGCCAGGTCGGCGAGGTTCTCGGTCGGCGCACGCTCGTCGTCGGTGCAGGGACCATGGGTCTGCTGATCGGCCAGCTCCTTGCCGCCATGGGTGCCTCGGAGGTTGCGATCGTCGACCCCCTCGGCCCGCGTCTGGAGGTGGCCGCTGAGCTTGGACTGGGCCCCTGTGCCTCCTCGACCGAAGAGTTCGACACGCCCTTCGAGGTGGCGGTCGACGCCACCGGTCTACCAGAGGCCGTCGAGGCGGCCTTCGATGCGGTCGATCGCGGTGGAACCCTCCTCGTCTTCGGTGTCGCTGACGTCAAGGCGAGGATCGGTCTGTCCCCCTTCCGGATCTTCAACGACGAGATCACTGTGAAGGGGTCGATGGCAGTTCTCAACAGCTTCGGGACGGCGGTCCGGCTGATGGAAACGGGTCAAGTGAACGTCTTGCCGCTCCTCGGGGCTCCTTTTCCGCTGGAGGAGTACAACGATGCGCTGACTGCCATGCGCTCGGGAGCCGGCAGGGGGATCAAGACACAGATCGCGCCCTGAGCGTCGGGTCGACCTGGACCCTTGGGGTCTGGCGAGGACGATCAGCGGTGTTCGCTTCGGGAGCGCTGTCAGGTACCAAGCCGGGAGGGGGGTCCTCCTGTCCTGGGTCCCGTTTCGGGCTGAACGTGCAGACCGGTTGCAGATTTCGAGCCTCAGGCGAGCCTTGCGACGTCTTCGCCACGGCCGCGCGGCCGGCGCCTCATCCAGCCTGCTTGCTGTTGGAGAGCGCAGCACGTAGTTTCAGTTCCCGCTACTCCCAGTCGTACCAGAGGTGAAGCGAGGCCAGGTGGCGAGACTGACGAAGCCCAACGGATCCGCGAGCGAGCCGGAGGACGTTGCCCTCGAGCCGGAGGACGCCCCCCTCGAGCCGGATGTCGTTTCTGACCGACAGGTCTCCTGGCTCCGCCGAGTGCTCGGGCTGAGCGGAGCAGGACTGCTGGCCGTCCCCTGGATCGGCGTTCTAGTCGGCATCGTCGTTCTGGGAGTGCTCTTCAATAGCACCTCGCCGTGCCATTGCTTCATGACCAGCGGCAACCTGCTCACCACCGCCCAGGAGTTCTCCTACGTCGGCATCGGCGCCCTCGGGGGGGCGATGGTCATCATGACCAAGGGCATCGATCTCTCCGTGGGGTCGAACATCAGCCTGTCGGGACTGCTGGCCGCGGCAATTATGGCCAACGGGCACGGCACGGCCCTCGGGATCCTCGCCGGCCTCGGTGTGGGGATCGGGGTGGGTCTGGTCAACGGCTTTCTCGTCACCGTGGTGGGGATGCAGCCGTTCATAGCCACCCTGGGCATGTTGAGCGTGGTCGGAGGGGCGGCGGTGGCCTACAGCCAGGGGTTCACGCTCTACCCGCCCCAATCGTTCGACAGTCTCGGGCAGGGGACGATCCTCAGTGTCCCCAACCCGGTGGTGGTCATGATCGGGCTGTGCATCGCCCTTACGCTCTTCCTCCGGTACACCCCGCTGGGCCGTCACATCTACGCCGTCGGCGGTAACGAGGACGCCTGCCGGCTGCTGGGTATCCGGGTCAAGCGGGTCAAGATGTTCACGTACGCCCTGGCCGGCCTCCTCGGCTCGGTCGGCGGCATACTGCTGATGTCGTTCTTGGGTTCGGCCAACCCCAGCCAGGGTCTCGGCGACGAGCTGAACGTCATTGCCGCGGCGGTGATCGGAGGGGTGAGCCTGTTCGGTGGCCAGGGCACCCTGTTCGGAACGCTGCTGGGAGCCACCTTGGTCGGCGAGATCTCGGACGGCCTCACTCTGGCACAGGTGCCGGGCTACTGGACCGAGATGATCGTTGGGTGCGTGATCCTGACCGCCATCGGCGTGGACCAGCTGCGGCGACGTTTACGACGTAGCTGAGAAGAGGTATCCTTTGAGTTAACAGAACTGACGGTGCGTCGGCACCTAGAAGAAGAGAACAGGAGGATAAGACACCCACAAGTAGGCAATGCGAGGACAAGCAAGAAGGAGAGAAATCCAGAATGAGCGAAAGTACTGACCCGGTCGCTTCCGAGACCAGCACAGGTACTACACGGCGTCAGTTCCTCAAGCTGACAGGGGCCACAACTGGCGTCCTGGCGACGTCCAAGTTGTGGAAGTCGAAGGAGTTCGGAGGACTAGTTCCCTCAAGAAAGTACACGATCGCCATCGTCCCCAAGGGGCTGGACAACCCGGTGTTCGCGTTGGCCAAGCTCGGCCTCGAAGAGCGGGCCAAGGAACTCGGTGACGTGACCCCGATCTTCACCGCCGGGTCCACCACCAACACCGAGCTCGACATCAACGTGCTCGAGGGCCTGGTGACCTCCAAGGTCGACGCCATCGGGATCAGCTGCAACGACCCGATTGCCTACGTCCCGGTCATCGACAAGGCGATAAAGAGCAAGATCTGTGTGATGTGCTGGGACTCGGACGCCCCGACCAGCAAGCGCCTCTGCTTCTACGGCGTCAACAGCTTCGCGGTCGGGCAGAACATGGGCCGCGAGATGAACAAGCTGCTCCACGGGAAAGGAACTGTCGCCATCATCAGTGGCGCCCCGACCGCCCTCAACCTGAACGAGCGCATCAAGGGCGTCACGTCGACATTGTCCAAGGGCATCACGGTCGTCAACACTCTCTACTGCAATGACGACACCCCGACCGCGATCGCCATGGAGGAGGACGCAATCCGGTCGTACCCCGGCCTGAACGGGTTGATCATGGTCGGAGGCTGGGCGTTGTTCTCCAACGTGGGTGCCACGCCGCTGTTGGACAAGGACAAGGGCAAGATCAAGGTCGAGTCCTTCGACCCGCTCGCATCGGTGGTGACGTACCTGAAGGATGACATCGTGCAGTCGGTGTGGACGCAGGACTACTGGGGCTGGGGGTACGAGTCGGCCACCATCCTTTACTCCCTGCTGAACGGCGGAAAGTGGCACGAGACGATCCCGCAGCCGTCGTTCAACGTGGTGCCGGCCGACTGGAAGATCTGGCAGGCGCGCTGGGCCGCGACGTCGAAGGGCTTCGCGCAAGCGGCCAAGGCGTGGGGCGAGCCAGCGTTCAAGGCACCAGGGCCAATGGGTTCCACTGGGCCGCTGAAGAGTTGGAAGGCTTGACGGCTTTGTCTATGGGCGGTGGCGACGGGCTGGCGCCTGTCGCCACCGCATCGCCGGTTCTGGAGGCACGAGGCGTCTCGAAGGCTTTCGGTCACGTCCAGGCCTTGAGTGAGGTTGATCTCGACCTGCTCCCCGGAGAGGTGCTGGGTCTGGTCGGCGACAACGGCGCCGGAAAGTCGACTTTGATCAAGGTCCTCTCTGGAGTGCTGCAGCCTGACGCCGGTGAGGTCCTCGTCGATGGGCGACGGGTCCACATGACCAGCCCGGTCGCCGCCCAGGCCCTGGGTATCGAAACCGTCTACCAGGACCTGGCGGTGGTGCCGATGCTCGACGTTGCCGAGAACCTCTTCCTCGGCCGTGAGGAGCGGATCGGCGGCCGCTTCGGCCGGCTGGTCCCGATCGTCAACCGGCGGAGCATGCAGCGAAAGGCGCGCGAGCAGCTGAATTCGCTGAACATCGGTCTCGGCTCAGTGCGCCAGAAGGTCGAGACCCTTTCCGGAGGTCAGCGTCAGGCCGTGGCAGTCAGTCGGGCGGTGGTGTTCGGGCGGCACATCGTGATCCTGGACGAGCCGACCGCTGCGCTCGGGGTGCGCGAGTCGAAGGCGATGCAGGAGCTGATCCGAGCGATCAACGGGCGCGGCTTGAGCGTCGTCCTCATCAGCCACAACATGCCCCAGGTCTTCGAGCTCACGACCCGGATCCTGATCCTCAGGGCGGGACGGCGCGCAGGAGTGGTACGCACTGCCGAGACGAACATGGAGCAGGTGGTGCGGCTGATGACGGGCGCCGAGATCCAGACAGCTGCTTGACGCCGCCCCGCGGACCTGGCCGGTACGCGGGGCGGTCCACGCCCGTGTGCTGGTGGCGCACGGACTCGAGATGCACCGCGCCGGTACCTTGGTCGCGCTCGAGCAGGCTCACGACCGCGAAAAGGAGGCCGCGGCGTGCAGCGGCTCGAATGCAAAGGCGCGAGCGGGGTTCTCGACGAAGATGGTTCGGGAGAGCTCCTCGCCCAGCTCCCGTTCGAGGCGCGGCTTGAAGCGGGCGAAGAGGTAATCGAGACCAGGCCCGCCGCCATAGGCGCGCATCATCGAGCTGCGGCCGGTGTCCCCGCCGAGCAGGATCTGGCCGGCCAGCCCATGCTCGGCGAGATCGGCGATCAGCTGAAGAACGGTCGAGTCCGGCCAGTACTTGGTGCGGCCAGGCCCGTCCAGTTGGAGCCAGGCCCCAGTGGCTCCGGTCTCGGCGTGCTCGACCGGGTCTGGGTTACGGTCGAGATGGGCCAGCAGCACCGATGTTGCGGGGACACCCAGGTGGCTCAGGCGCTCGACGATGCCAAGCCCCATCGTTCCGTGCTCTGTGTGGACGCAGATGGGCGCACCGGTGCGATGGTGGGCCTCGGCGGCGGCCGCGAATATCTTCTGTTCGAAGGCCTGCAAACGGTGGTAGCTGGCACCCGCCTTGACCATCCCTGAGCGGACCCCCTCGCCGGTCAGGTCGGCCACGAACCGGTCGGCCAATGACTCAGCGGTCGCCGCACGCAAGGGGTCGTCAGCCGGGTAGTGGGCGTCGCGGTGCACGCCTGTGGCCGCCACGACGTGTAGGCCAGTTGCCGCGGAGACCCGGAGCAGGCCTTCGGGGTCGCGGCCAAGGCCGATCGGTGTCCAGTCGACAAGCGCCTTGACACCGGCTGCGACCAGTGTTCCCGCCTCTTCGATGGCACGTCCGACATCTGAGAATTCGTCACCAGGCTGGATGGGTGTGACCAGGAAGAGGTGCTCGTGCGCGTCAGTGGGCCCTAGGTCGGAAGGGCTGATGTCGCCCCGGACCGTGCGCACGACCTTGGTCGCGGTCGCCCGGGGTGGGCGGGCCGTCGCCGAAGGCTCAGGGACGGCTCTGGCAGCAGGAACTTGCATCTGCGTTTCAGCATGTCATATTAGTGTCGAGATGTCCTTACATATAGACAGCCTCGGGTCGGTTCTCGACCGTTCCGGTCCCATCCCGCTCTACCACCAGATCAAACAGTGGCTGTCCAATCTCATACTCTCCGGTGAACTGGCTCCGGGCACCCAGCTACCTGACGAACTCGAGATGTGTGAGCGGCTCGGCGTCAGCCGCGGGGTCGTCCGCCAGGCGCTGACCGAGCTCTGCTACGAGGGCCTGCTCAACCGCCAGCGCGGTCGGGGTACCTTTGTCTCGGCGCCCAAGACTGCCGAAGGGCTCATCAGCGGGCTGCACGGGCTGGCCGATGACGCCGCCCTGCGGGGCCAGGAGGTCGAGAGCCGGGTCCTGACATTGCGCGAGGCCCCTGCCAGTGAAACCGTGGCCCGCAGCTTGAACCTCTCGCCCGGCGAGCCGGTGGTGGAGATCGAGAGGCTGCGCCTTCTCGACGGCGAGCCCCACGTGCTGGTGACGACCTACCTGCCCGGGTTGCTCGTGCCGGGGCTCACCCAGCGAAATCTGAGCGGGGCCGCATCTCTCTACAGGATCCTGAGAGAGGATTACGAACTTCCGATCGTCTCCAGCCTCAGGCGCGTCGAGGCCACCGTGGCCGGGGCGCGCGAGGCGCGCCTGCTCGGGATCAAACGAGGTGCCGCCCTGCTCGTGCTGCACAGCATCGGCTACACGACCGGGCAGCGGCCGGTCGACTACTTCGTGGCGTTCCATCGTGGGGACCGCAGCGCCTTTGAGGTAGGGCTGTCGAACCCCGTGGGCAGCGCCTCGCGCTTCGAACAGGTGGCGCTCCTCCACGGACGCGGTGGTGCCATGAGCGAGCCGGTGGTGATCGGGGTCGACGTGGGCACCCAGAGCGCCAAAGCGGCGCTGTTCGAGCTCAGCGGGGTCTGCCTGGCCGAGTCGTCCACGCCGATTGCCCTCCAGCGGCGCGGCGCCGACGAGGTGAACCAGGAGCCGGAGGACTTCTACCGGGCGGCGACGGCGACCATCGCCTCGTGTGTAGCCCAGTCCGGTCGCCAGCCCGGCGATGTGGCCGCCGTCGCGACGGCAGGACAGATGGCCGGCATCCTCGGCATAGGAGCCGATGGGCGGGCCGTCACGCCGTATGACTCCTGGCTCGACTCACGTTGCCGACCGGAGGTGGAGGAGATCAGCGCGCGCCTCGGTGCGAGGCTGCTCGAGTTGACCGGCTGCCCGCCGATGGTGGCCCATGCACCCAAGATCCTCTGGTGGCGCCGTGCCCGTCCTGATGCGTATGCATCGGTTGCAAAGTTCGTCGTCCCCAGCGCGTTCCTGGCCGGCAGGCTCTGCGCGCTCCCCGCCGACAAAGCCTTCATCGACTCAACGCACCTCCATTTCAGCGGTCTCGTCGACGCTGCAAACGGTGCCTGGTCCTGCGAGCTCGCCGACGAGATCGGCATCGAACTCGCCCGGATGCCCCGTATCGTGGCACCCAACGAACGCGTCGGCGGTCTCAGCGCGACAGCCGCCCGGGACTGTGGGCTACTGGCGGGCACGCCGGTGGCCGCAGGTATAGGTGATACCGCCGCGGGAGTGCTCGGTGCAGGGGTCGTGCAACCGGGTCAGGTGCTCGACACGGCGGGCACTGCTTCGGTGCTGAGCGTCTCGACCGCGGCCTTTCGTCCAGACGGCACCGGGACCCTGGTGCTGATGCGCGGCGCGATTGCGGGTCAGTGGGTCTCACTGGCCTATCTCGCCGGCGGCGATCTGCTCCGCTGGCTACCAGAGGTGCTCGGTGCGGCCTCATTGGAGCTCCTCGTCGAGGAGGCGGCTCAAGCCGCGGCCGATAAGGGGAGCCTGTTCTTCGTACCGCACTTGGGCGGGCGCATCTTGCCCGCGGCGCCCCAGGCGCGAGGTGCCTGGGTCGGCCTCGACCTCTCCCAGTCTCGCGCCGACTTGACGCGCTCGGTGCTCGAGAGCGTCGCCTTCGAGTATGCCGGCTTCTTGGAGAGGGTCCTGCAGCTCTTCCCCGATGTGAAGCCCAGCGAGGTGCGCGTCATCGGCGGCGGCAGCCACGACAGTCTCTGGAACACGATCAAGGCCTCGGTCTTGGGAGTGCCCTACGTCCGCCTGCGCCGGGAGAGCTTCAGCTGCTGGGGGAGCGCCCTGGTCGCCGCGGCCGCCGTCGGTGCCGTGGACGATCTCGCCGCGGCCGCGCTGGCCACGACTTGCGAGAGTGACCGAGTCGAGCCCGACCCGTCGCTCCAGGTTTCATACTCTGAGCGGAAACGCGACTACCGGGCCGTCGTAGACCTGCTCGTTTCGCCTCACGAGGAGGTCGAGCATTGAAACCCCGGTTTCGCCTCGCAGTGATCGGCGCCGGTCGGGCGGGGAGGGTGCACGCCGTCAACGCCAGCCAGTCGATCTCTTCGGCTGAGCTCTCCTGCTTCGTCGACGACGATCCCGAAGTTGGCAACAAGGTTGGCGACGAGCTGGGGGTCCCGGCCTTTACCGACCTGGAACAGGCTCTGGCCGGGGCCGCCTTCGACGGTGTCGTGATCGCCACCCCGACCTTCACTCACGCCCAGCTGGCGGTGCTGGCCGCCGGTGCCGAGAAGCACATCTTCTGCGAGAAGCCCATGGCCCTCACTCTCGAGGAGTGTGACGGGATGAGCCTCGCCGCCGACGAGGCCGGAGTCGTCTTCCAAGTCGGCTTCGTGCGGCGCTTCCAACCGGAGTTCGTGGAGGCCAAGTCCAGGATCGAGGCAGGTGAGATCGGCAGGCCCATGCTGGTCAAGTCCCTTACCCGCGGTCCGGGGTTACCTCCGCCGTGGGCGCACGAGCTGCACCGCTCCAACGGGATGCTCGCAGAGGTGAACAGCCACGACTTCGACTGCGTGCGCTGGCTCGCCGGCACGGAGATCGAGCGGGTTTACGCCGAGACGGCCAATTTCAAAGGTGACGAGCGAGGAGTCACTGCACCGGACTATTACGACAACGTGGTGGTGACGCTCCGCTTTGCCAGTGGAGCACTGGGGACCATCGACGGGACCTGCCCGGCGGACTACGGCTACGACGCCCGCGTGGAGGTGCTCGGGACCGAAGGCCTTCTCGTGGTGGGCCAGAACCAGGCCACGTCGCTGCTGAAGATCCGTGCCAGGGGCGCCGGCGAGGTGCCCACCTACGCCTCGTGGTCCCAGCGTTTCGAAGCCGGCTACCGCGGGGAGCTCGCCAGCTTCGTCAAGACGGCACTGGCCGGAGCGGTTCCGGAGGTGGGCGCCGCAGACGGGCGTGCCGCTGTCGCAGCGGTGCTGGCGTCCAATCGGTCGTGGTTGGAGGGTCGGCCAGTGCTCGTCGCCAGCGAGAGCGTCGCTCGATGAAGGCGCTTGCCTATCGCGGCCCGGGTCTGCTCGAGCTGGAGGAACGGCGCCGACCGCATGCACGAAAGGGCGAGGTCCTGCTCCACGTCGATGCCTGCTCGATCTGCGGGACCGATCTGCGCATCGCCGCCGGGGCCCACCGGGCCTACGCCAACGCCTCGGGGCGCATCCCCGGTCACGAGATTGCGGGGACCGTGGTAGAGGTCGGCGCAGGCGTGAGCGCCGCGCTCGGCAACAGCGTCTTCGTGGCGCCCAACTACGGCTGCGCGCACTGCCGAGCCTGTCGTCGCGGGCAGGTCAATCTCTGCGAGAACCTCCGTGCCGTCGGGATCACTGAGGACGGGGCTTTCGCCGAGTACCTGCTGCTGCACGGAGAGCTCGTAGCCCAGGGCAACGTGCTGGTGGTGGTTGGGACCGCTGACCCTGGTGTCGTGGCTCTGGCGGAGCCCCTCGCTTGCGCTCTGCGTGGCTCTCGGGCTTGTCACATAACCGAGGGCGACGTCGTGCTGGTTTACGGGGCCGGACCCATGGGCCTCCTGCACGTGACCCTGGCCAAGCTCGCCGGCGCGTCGGCGGTTGTCGTCTGTGAACCGAACCCGGAGCGGCGCAGGCGTGCCGTCGAGTGGGGTGCCGCCTCCGCCCATGATGCCGACCACGACGAGCTACGGGCCGCCCTGGAGGACAGCGGCGCCCGCAGCGGTGCTGACGTGGTGATAGTGGCTGCCCCGGTGCCAGATGCGCAGCGGCAGGCGCTGGAGCTCACTGCCGCCTGCGGTCGTGTCAACCTGTTCGCGGGGCTGCCTCGCGGCGGCCCCGGCGTAGAGCTCGACACGAACCTGATCCACTACAAGGAGCTTGTCGTCACCGGGACGACGGCGAGCACCAATGAGTCCTGCCGAGAGGCGCTCGAGCTGATACTCGGCGGCCGGGTGGACATAGCTCCCCTGATCGACGTCCGATTGGACCTGACCTCGGCGCAAGAGGCGTTCGAGCTCGCCGGCTCGGGCCGGGTCCTGAAGGTGGTGATTGAGCCGTGACCGTAAAGCCCATGGACCCGTTCGCCCTGGTGCTCGAGTTCCGTTCGGGGGCGCTGGAACCCCACACCTCGCGCATCGAGCGCCATGTTTCCGATCTCCGCGGGGCCTTCGCGGACGGAGCGGCACTGGAGGCGCTCGTCAAGGACGGCGACCCTGTTGTCTACGAGGTGCTCCAGTACGACGTCCCGGAAGAGACGGGGCAGCTCGTCTGCTGTAGCACCGTGCTCCACCCGGGGAGGGTCGGTGACGAGTACTTCATGACCAAGGGCCACTACCACGCCGTTCGCGATACGGCGGAGGTCTACCTGGGGCTCAGCGGTCAGGGTTACCTGCTCCTCATGACCGAGGAGGGGGGTACCTCGGCGATGCCGATGAGCGCGGGCACCGTGGCATATGTCCCGCCCCGCTGGGCGCACCGCACCGTGAACACCGGTGAGGAGCCCTTCGTCTTCTTCGCCGTCTACCCCGGACAGGCAGGTCACGACTACGGGGCGATCGAGGAGAGCGGCTTTAGCCAACGGGTGCGGCGCGGCACGGATGCACCGGTACTGCGGTGACCAGGGCAGCGCACGCGCGGCAGGTCGGACGGTCGCTGGACGAATGCGTCGTCGTCGTGACGCCGCGTTCGTTCGGCATGGACGATGCGAACTTACGAAGCGAGCTCGAACAAGCGGTCGCCGAGGTGCGCTACCGGCCGGGCCCGCTTGCGGCAAGCGAGCTGGAGAGGGCCGTCGCCGATGCCGACGGGTTGCTCGCCGGCCTCGACGAGGTGAGTGCCCAGGTACTGGCGGGCGCCCCACGGCTACGGGTGGTCGCAAGGTACGGCGTGGGCGTCGACAGGGTCGACCTGGACGCAGCCGCCCGCAGCGGGGTCATCGTCACGGCGACCCCAGGAGCAAACTCCAACGCCGTGGCCGAGCTCACCGTCGGGCTCCTGTTCGCGCTGGCGCGCCCGCTCATGACCGGGCGCGACCGGGTACGCGCCGGTCAATGGCCAGCGCTGCGCGGCGTCGAGATTGCCGGCAGGGTCCTCGGGTTGATCGGCGTGGGCCGGATCGGGTCGCTGGTGGCAGGGAAGGCGGCGGCGCTGGGCATGCGGGTGCTGGCCCACGATCCCAACGTCGTCGCCGACGACGCAGCCACCATCACCGACCTGGGCACGCTCGCCGCCGAGTCGGACTTCCTCTCCCTGCACGTCCCGCTAACCAGCGAGACCCGGGGCATGATCGACAAGCGTTTCCTGGGTGGCCTCAAGCCTGGGGCGGTGCTGGTGAACACGGCCCGCGGCGAGCTCATCGACGAGAGCGCACTGCTTTGGGCACTTGAGCAAGGCCCGTTGAGAGGGGCCGCGCTCGACGTGCTGGCGGACGAGCCGCCGCGGACGGGTCACCCACTGCTCGGGCGGGACGACGTGCTCGTGACGCCGCACATCGGCCCGCACACGGCCGAGGCGACCAGGGCGATGGGACGGATGGCAGTCGACGAGCTGCTCGCCGTGCTCTCGGGCAGGTCCCCGAGGTTCGCCGTGGCAGCACCCGGGAGGTCTGCGTGAACGCCATGAGGTCCTTGTCATGAGCACCTTCGCCAATACGATCCCCGCCACGGACACACTTGAGCGCCTGCGGGCCACCCGCGTGATGGCGGTAGTGCGCGCCAACGACTGCGAGGAGGCGATCGCCATCGCGGAGGCACTCGCTGCCGGTGGGTTGGAAGCGATCGAGCTGACCTTCACAACTCCAGGCGTTGACGCGGCGATGGTGGAAGTCCGCAGAAGACTTGGCCACAAGCTGATGCTCGGCGCGGGGACCATAACCACCTCCGCGCACGTGAAGGCCGCCGTCGCGGCACGTGCTGATTTCCTGGTCTCGCCTCACCTCGACTTGGTGCTCCTCAAGGAGATGCTGGGCACGGGGCTCCTCGCGGTTCCCGGCGTCCTGACCCCCTCCGAGGTCGCGGCGGCCACGCGCACCGGCGCCATGGTGGTGAAACTCTTTCCGGCCTGCAGCGTCGGGGTCGCCCACCTGCAGGCGCTGCTGGGGCCGTTCCCCGGTTTGCAGGTGGTCCCCACGGGTGGGATATCGCCCGCGACGGCCAAGCAGTGGCTCGATGCCGGAGCCGTGGCCGTGGGCCTCGGCGGTGAACTGCTCCCGAGAGCCCTCCGCCAGGCGCGTGCCTGGGACCAGATCAGCCACAACGCCTCCGAACTGCTGCGCAAGCTCAGGGAGAAGGACACCTAGTGATGGGAGAAGAACTACGACCGGCGGTGGCATCTTGAGCGCCACCACGGTCTCGGCGGGGACCAGACGGTTCAGCTTCGTCGGGGTTACCACCACGAAGTCGGCGATCATGCAGGTCTTCCCGGCCTGGGCGAGGCACCTCGGACTGGGCGAGGTGGTTATGGCCGGCCACGACCTCCCGCTGCACGCCGAGCCGGAGCGTTACCGCCAGCTCGTAGAGGCGATCAAGTCGGGACCGTCCGAGCTAGGCGGCCTGGTCACCACCCACAAGATCGACCTGTTCGGTGCATGCCGGGACATGTTCGACTTCATCGACCCCTACGCAGAGCTCTGCGGGGAGGTCTCCTGCCTCTCGAAGCGGGACGGTCTGTTTCGGGCCCACGCCAAGGACCCCATCTCCTCGGGCCGTTCGCTCGACGAGTTCATCGCCAAGGGCTACTGGGCCGCCACGGGCGCCGAGGCGCTGCTGTTCGGCGCGGGCGGGTCCAACCTTGCCATCAGCCTGCACCTGATGACGGCCCGGCCGCCCGAGGACCGACCGCAGCGGATCGTCGTGGTGAACCGGAGCTCGGCACGCCTGGAGTCGATGCGTGCCATGCACGAGCGCCTCGGGGCCGGTGTCAGGGTCGACTACGTCCACAACGCGAACCTGCGAGACAACGACCACCTGCTCAGCCAGGTGCCCCCTGGCTCTCTCGTGGTCAACGGCACGGGAATGGGCAAGGACGCCCCCGGGAGCCCTCTCACCGACGACGGCACCTTTCCCGAGCGAGGCCTCGTGTGGGAGCTCAACTACCGGGGCGAGCTCGGCTTCCTGCACCAGGCAGAGCGCCAGAAGCTCGAGCGGCGACTCGTCGTTGAGGACGGCTGGCGCTACTTCGTCCACGGATGGACGTGCGTGGTGGAGGAGGTTTTCGACCTTGAGATGACCGCGCAGGTGGTCAGCGGGCTCTCGGACATCGCGCTGGCACAACGGGGCCAGGCTGTGACAAATCCCGAAAATGACAAATAGGAGGCGCAACATGAAAGTGGGGACCGAACGCGGTTGCTTCCGGCGTTGCTTTGGCGAGGTCTGCCCCAGCCTGCAGGTGGACCTCATCGGCAAACGGTGGGCGCCGCAGCCCGAGGAGGAGAGCGTCACCCGGAGCGTGGACTACCGGGGTTCCATGCTGCCCAGCGGGCCGAGCGCCTGAAGGACCTGGCCGATGCCGACGATTCCCGCGCCCCGGGACGAGCGCCGAGCCCTTGGCTTCGGCTTGCTCGGCTACGGGTTCATGGGCAGGGCGCACTCGAATGCCCTGCACACCATCCCCTACATCTTCTGGCCCTCTGAGGTTCGCCCGGAGCTTGTGGCCATCTCCGGCCGCTCCCAGGCCGGGGTCGCCGAGGCCGCAACGCGTTACGGGTATTCCTCCTACACGACCGACTGGCACGACCTGGTGGAGGACGAGCGCGTGGTCGTGTTCGACAACGTCGCCGCGGATGGCGCTCACGTGGAGCCAACCCTGGCCGCCATCGGTCGGGGCAAGCACGTGGTCTGCGAGAAGCCGCTGGCATCCAACGCCGCCGACGCTGCTCGACTGTACGAGGCGGCCACCCGCGCGGGTGTGAAGCACCTGGTCTGCTTCAACTACCGGTTCTTCCCTGCTGTGCGCCTGGCCTGGGAGCTGGTCCACGGCGGAGAGCTGGGTGAGCTGTACCAGGCGCGCTTTCGATACTCCCAACAGTGGCGCGCCGACCCAGGGGCGCCGCTGCCCAGCTCTACCGGGGTGCTCGGGATCATCGGCTGCCACGCCGTGGACCAGGCCCGCTTCCTCTGCGGGGAGTTCATCTCGGTGCAGGCAGTGATATCGAGTCCGGTAACCACCCCCGAACGCCTCTACCAGGGCTGGCCTGTGGACCAGGACGACGTGGTCGCCATTGTCGCCCGGCTGGAGGGCGGCCTGGTCGCCACCATCGACGCATCACTGGTCTCCCCAGGCCGGCGCAACCATCTGGCCTGGGAATTGAACGGCTCCAAGGGCAGTCTTGCCTGGAGCCTGGAGGAACCGAACGTGCTGCGGGTCTATCGCCGGGACGCGGGCAGGACCGCCGGTTTCTCACAGGTGATCGTGTGCGAGGCGGACCATCCGCTGGTGGGGCCCTGGTGGCCGTCGGGCCACGTGCTTGGCTGGGAGCACGGGCATGTGAACATGCTCGCCCATTTCATCGACGCTGTCGCCAACGGTACGGCAGTGGAACCCTGCGGAGCCACGTTCCTGGACGGGCTGCGCGCCGCTCAAGTGGCAGAGGCGGTCACCGAGGCGGCCTCAACGGGCTGCCGGGTGGAGGTGACCCATGGTGAGCTCGACGGTGCGCCAGGAAGGAAACAGGGATGACCTGTCAGTAGCACCGAGGCGCTGTTGGCCACCACCGCCCGGCGGTCCCGCCTTTTCGGGCGCGGTGACCGGCCGAAGCTGGAAAGGTTCCTAGAAACGGACTGAAGCAGAAACAACTACTGGAAGCCACCTTCGGCCATTGCGTGCTCCCACCGAGGAGCCGGCACTTTCCCCGCCGGCATGCCGGTGCTTCGGCCCAGTTGGGCTCTGGGTTTCCCGGGTCCCTGGCGCAGCAGGGTGTTGCCGGCGTGGATACTGTTGCGACTACCCGTGCGATACCGACTGGCCCCCAGGAGCCTCACAACGTGTCGGTCTTGAATGGACGGTGAAAATGAAAGCACGTCTCGCGCCGTTGTATCTCCTTTCGCCGGACGATCCCGACTTCGTCGGCCAGACCCGCCGGCTGCGAGATCTGCTCGCAGACGAAGCAGAGGTGGCGGATCCGCTCCCGTTAGGGGCGGCGTTGCCCGACGTCGACGCGGTGGTCTTCCCTCAGATGGTGGGGGAGGCCTACCGTCGTTCGGGGGAGTTTGCCCGGCTCGGCGTGCCGATCCTGGTGCTCACATCCGAGTTCGGGACGATGGCGATGTGGGACTGGGAGATCATCAACTACCTGAAGGCTGAGGGGGTCTCTCTCTTGGCGCCCTACTCGTTTGCCGGGGCGGTCACGGCCTGTCGTGCCCTGGCCGCCAAGCGGGAGCTGCGAGGGGGCAGGTTCCTGGTCTACCAGGACAATCCTGGAGAGGGAGGTTTCCAGCCGAGCATCTTCAATCGCTTCTACTGGTGGCAAGACGAGTGTGGTGAGCGGATCCGCGAAAAGTTCGGGCTGAGGATCGAGAAGAGGAGCTTCAGAGAGCTCGGCGCCAACGCCAAGGCGATCCCCGACGCGCAGGCCCGAGAGGACTGGGACCGCCTTCGGGACACGGTGCCGCTCGCCGACGTCAGCGACCGCGCCACCCTCAATGCCGTGAAGCTGTACAGGGCGGTCCGTGACGAGCTCGATGAGGGGGAGGGGGCGGTTGCCGCTGGGATCAACTGCCTGAACGAGTCGGCCTTCTCGGACACGACCCCGTGTCTCGCCTGGAACCTTCTCTACCAGGAGCGCGACCTCATCTGGGGCTGTGAGGGCGACACGGTCTCGATGCTCACCAAGTTCATCGTGCACCGCTCGCTGCGCGTCCCGATAATGATGTCGAACCTGTACCCCTTCCTGATGGGGCAGGCCGCCTTGAAGCACGAGCGGATCCCGGAGTTCCCTCGTGTGGACGATCCCGAGAACTACGTCCTGGCGGCCCACTGCGGCTACCTGGGAGTGGTGCCGCAGAGTTTCGCCACGGAGTGGAACCTACGCCGCAAGGTGCTCGCCATCGTCGACGACAACGCCACGGCGATCGACGCCCGGCTGCCGATGGGCGACCTGACGCTGTCAAAGCTCGATCCCACTTTCGAGCGCCTCGTCATCGTGGAAGGCGAGCTCAGGGGCTACGCGGGCTACCCGGGCTCTGACTGCCGCAACGGAGCGATAATCCGGGTGCCCGACGGGCACGCCCTGATGGAAGGGCTGCCCTCTCACCATTCGCTGCTCAGCACGGGGCACGACCTTCCCGGCTTCAAGCTGGTCGGCCAAGTGTTCGGGATGCAAGTGGAGGTGCTGGGCGGCCGGATTCGTACCACCGACCAACCTGGCACGAGGGCGGCCACCTAGTCACCCGCCGCGGACTTCACCTGGTGGGGCGCCGCCTTGGCCCGCCGCCAGCGCTCCTGACCGGATCAATCGGTGCCAGCTGGGCCCGGAGCCATGTGGGTCCGGGGCCGTCAGCTCCAGATGGCCGACCCGCTGTCGGGGTCAAAGAAGTTGAGCCGCCCGGTGTCAACGCCGAAGACGGCACGTGAGCCCACCTTCAGCTGACTTCGAGGCGAGACCCTGGCCACCCCTTCGGCCTTCGCTCCACCGGCCTGCAGGCTCAGGATCTCTCCCAGCTCATGGGTTTCAGTGGCGGCCCGAGCCAGTTCTGAACAGGCGCGTGTGGCGTCGATGAGGAAGTGCACCTGCATCTCATTGCCGAGGGCTTCTATCAGCTCCACGTCGGCAGTCAGGGTCGTCCCCGGCACCGGCGCCTGGGAGTTGGCGGAGAGGTGCTCCGGGCGGATGCCGACAACGACCTTGCGGTCGCCGTAGCCGCGCAGCACCGGCCGGCCATCTCGGAGCGTCTGCGACAGGGCCAGGCCCTGGTGGCCCTGTCGGACCTCGTGGGCCTCGGGGAGACGACGGCTTCGTAAAGGTTCATGGCGGGCGAGCCGCTGACGGCGGCGACAAGTGGGTTGTCTGGGTGCGCGTAAAGAGACCGGGGGGAGTCACACTGCTGAAGCCGGCCCATGTGCAGCACTGCCACCGTGTCGCCCATCGTCATCGCCTCGGTCTGGTCGTGGGTGACGTAGAGGGTCGCGACGCCCACTCGCCGCTGGATACGGGAGATCTCCGCTCGTATCTGGACCCGCATCTTGGCGTCCAGGTTGGAAAGCGGCTCGTTCATCAGGAACTCCGACGGCTCGCGCACTATGGCCCGGCCCATGGCCACCCGCTGGCGGTGTCCGCCAGAAAGTTGGCCGGGCTTGCTGTTGAGATAGTCACTCAGGCCCAGCAGCTGGCCGGTTTCACGCACCTGGGCCTTGATCTGCTGTTTGGGAAGTTTGCGCAAGCGCAGGGCGAAGCCGATGTTCTGCGCCACTGTCATGTGCGGGTACAGGGCGCAATTCTGGAACACCATGGCAACGTTGCGGTCCCTCGGGGGCGGGTCGTTGACCACACGCTCATCCATCCGCAGGGTCCCAGAGGTGATGTCCTCCAGGCCCGCCACCATTCGCAGGGCTGTCGTCTTGCCAAAGCCGGACGGCCCGACCAAGACCATCAGCTCTCCCTCTGCCACCTGCAAGTCAAGGTCGGACACCGCTTGCGGCCCGTTGGGCTAGACCTTGCCCACCTTCTCCGAGCTCACGGTCGGCATGGCGCCTCCCTGGTGGCTATTCAACTGTTCAGAGCCTTGACACGCCAGGCGACTCCCGTTACCGTGATCGCGCTTGGGGTTCACCCACTTGTCTTTGAAGGAACTTTCTTATGAATCCTTCCCAAGATAGTCGAGCTACCCGCCAGCCTCGTCGAGGCAGCTGGCAGCTGATGGCGGACATCAACCGCAACCTGGTTGTCAATGTGCTGCGCACGTGCCCGGTGATGTCCCGGGCCGACCTATCGAGGGCAACCGGATTGAGCGGTCCCACTGTCTCGTCAATCGTTGCCGACCTCACCAGCCGAGGCTTGGTTCAAGATGTTGGGCAGGGCCTTTCAAGCGGGGGACGGCCCCCCTTCTTGGTCCGGCTCAACGACAAGGCCAACTATGTCGTCGGCCTCAAGCTCATGGGACACGCAATATCTCTTGTGGTAACGGACTTGAGCGCAACAGTGATGTACGCCCAGGTGACGCCTCTTGTGGGACCAGCCGCCGCTATGCCCGAGCAAAAGCACCGGCCACTTCTGCCGCGTGACCCAGGCTCCATCATAGACGCTGTCTGCGCGGCAATCGAGACCGCCATCTCCTCCTCAGGAGTTGACGTGGGCCGCTTGATCGGAGTGGGTATAGGCATCAACGGAACAGTCGACGCGACCACCGGGATGTGCCGCTTGTCGCCTACGTTCAACTGGAAGAATGTGCCTCTGGCGCGGCCCATCTCGGATAGACTGGGGCACCCGGTCATCCTTGAGAACGACGCGAACACGCTGGCTGCCGCCGAACAATGGTTTGGGCGTGGCGCCGGCGTCGACACCTTCATTGCCGTTGCGGTGGGTGCCGGGATCGGCTCGGGAGTCGTGGTCAATGGCCAGCTCTACCGCGGAACAGACGGTGCGGCAGGCGAGTTCGGCCATGTCCAACTGAGCGACACGGGACCGGTGTGCTCCTGCGGCAGAGTCGGCTGTGTGGAGGCCTGGTCATCCGACAGGGCGATCTTGCGTGACATACATGCCGCTATCGACGAAGGCAGAGAGACATCTCTTGGTCGTGTGGGGAACACGGGCGAGCTCACGATCGCCCAGGTGGCGGCTGCCGCTGAGCACGGTGACGAGCTCAGTCGCCAAGTTCTGTCGCAGGCCGGTCATTACCTCGGTCGTGGGATAGCCACGCTCATGACCGTGATCAATCCCCGCTTAGTTATCATAAGTGGTGAGGGTGTAGAGGCTGGACACTGGCGCTTTGATCCGATGATGAGGGCTATCGAATCATCGGTCTTTCCAGATGTCAACGCGGAGATTATCTTCGCACCGGAGCCACTTGACGATACCAGGTGGGCCCGCGGTGCAGCGTGTGTCGTGCTGGGTGAGATCTTCAACACGCCAACCCAGCCGTCACTAGTGGACGCGCGGTTGGGTTGACATGATCGCGCCAGGAAGATGGATTGAAGGGTGGAACAGATATAGAGCTTAATAGGGAAGTGTTCATGGCATATGTCGTTGGTCCCATGGAAGGACAACAATGAGTAGGAAGGAGCGGTAACAGTGATGAAGATTCAGCGAAGAAGCGGATCAGTGTCCAAGCATCGTCCGGGGCGTGTCACTCCGGTCGTGGCGGTGCTCGCCGTGGTGCTGATGGTTGCCGGAGTGTGCTCGACGGCCTTCGCGTCGACGCGAGGGGTGTCAACGCGGTCCGCGTCGACCGTGGCGACGGCGAAGGGGGGCGTGATCACCGAGCAGGACTATTACACGACGGGTGACAACAACGAAATGGTCGCGTTCATCAAGCAGTTCCAGAAGGCGAACCCCGGCTTTACGGTGAAGCGTGACTTCGTGCCCCCGGCGACGATGGAGTCCCAGGAACTGGTGGAGGCTGCCGCGGGCCAGCTCCCGGATCTGATGATGATGGACAACCCGTGGGTCGGAGGGCTGGCTGCCGCCGGTGACCTGGTCCCTCTCGATCAGCTCGGTGTCAACACGAAAGGGCTGACGGAAGGGGCAATAGCGGCGGGGAGCTTCCACGGGACTCAGTTCGGGATCGGTTTCGGCAACAACTCGCTCGGCTTGTTCTACAACAAGAAGCTGCTCAAGGCGGCGCATGTGACACCGCCTACGACATGGGCACAACTCGTGACCGCGGCCAAGGCGCTCACCAACAAGAAGACCGGGGTATCCGGCCTCGAGGTTGCTGGGTTCAACTCGGGCGGAAACGCGACCTGGCAGTTCTTGCCCTTCTTCTGGACCGCCGGTGGGGACCTCGAGCACGTCAACAACGCGGGCGGGATCTCGGCGCTGACCCTCTACTCCAAGCTGGTCAAGGATGGCAGCATGCCCTCTTCGGTGGTGAACTACCAGCAGAACGACATCGCCAACCACTTCGCGAGCCAAAAGGCCGCGATGATCGTGATAGGGCCGTGGGAGTTCGGCCCCTTCAACTCGACCAAGGGCCTCAGCTGGGGCGTCACCTCAATCCCCGTCCCGAAGGCGGGCATGGCGCCGGTCGGACCCCTAGGGGGAGAGGTGTGGGTCATCCCCAAGACAACACCCGCCCAGGAGGCGTTGGGACTCAAGCTCTTGCGTTTCCTCACCTCTCCGACTAGCACCTACAGCTGGGCTTCGCAAAACGGCGAGATTGCTAGCCAGAAGTCAGTGTCGGCCAAGCTCATCAAGAACGATCCATCAGACCGGATCTTCGCCTACGAGATCGAGCACGCGCAGGCCCGTACATCTGAAGTAGGTCTCGCCTACCCGGCGATAGACACAGATCTGGGCAATGCGATCCAAGCCGTCATCCTCGGAAAGCAGACGCCGAAGGCGGCTGCCAACTCAGCCGAGGTGCAGGTGAAGTATGCGCTTGAGCAGTACGGGGAAGGTTAGTTCCTGACCGTGTGAGCCAGTCGGGGCCACGCCTTCGGTCACGAAAGCGCGGCCCCGACTCTTGCAATTGCCCACGGTCGCCAGGCACAGCCGTGGAAAGGACTACCGTCAACCGGAAAGGACTGCTGTGCTCTCTTCTTTCCCGCAGTCTCCCGACGAGATCAGCATTCCGCGTTTCATCGACGATGCCGGCGCGCTCACCTGGCGCTCCGGTCACCAAGTGGTACGCATCGAAGCGTGGGGTCCGGAGGGCCTGCGCGTGCGCGCTGGTCTTGATGACCTGATCGAAGGCCACGGTGCCCTCAGCGAGCGCCCGGCTGCAGAACCAATCGTCGAGATGCAGCGAGAGGGTGCAAGGATCACCGTCGGAGCGCTGACTGCGGAGGCGGACGCCGTCGGCCACATCCGCTTCGTTAGAGGCGACACTGACGATGAGCTGCTCGCCGAGCAGCCCATCCACTGTTGGTGGCCCGGCCCCCGCAACTTCACCGCCACCGGCAACGGCTATCACCACCTCGAGCAGTGCTTCGCCGCCTACGAGGGTGAGCGGCTCTTCGGCTTGGGCCAGCACACACACGGCCGGCTGGACCAGAAGGGCATCGTGCTCGATTTGGTACAGCGCAACGCGGAAGTGAGCATTCCCTTCGTCGTGTCGAGTCGTGGCTACGGCTTGCTCTGGAACAACCCGGCCGTTGGTCGGGTCGAGCTCGGAGCCACCGCCACCCGCTGGGTCGCCGACAGCGCCCGCCAGATCGATTACTGGATCACCGCTGGGACTCCAGTACAGATCGCCACCCGTTACGCGGATGTGACCGGGCACGTTCCGATGCTTCCCGAGTGGGCGGCGGGGTTTTGGCAGTCCAAGCTCCGCTACCGCACTCAGGAAGAGTTGCTCGAGGTGGCCAGGGAGTACCGTCGGCGCGGGCTTCCGCTCTCGGTCATCGTCTCGGACTTCTTCCACTGGACCCAGCTCGGAGACTGGCGCTTCGAGCCGAGTGAGTGGCCCGACCCTCCAGCGATGGTCGAGGAGCTGGCAGCCATGGGCGTGCGGCTGATGGTGTCTGTGTGGCCCTCGGTGAGCGTGCTCTCGTCCAACTACCAGCCGATGCTCCACGCCGGGTACCTGATTGCCAGTGAGCGGGGAGCGCCCTTTCATGCGGACTGGCCTGACCGGCACGCCCCGGTGCGGCTCCCGGTCGCCTTCTACGACGCCACCAACCCAGAGGCCCGGCGGTACCTCTGGGACCAGCTCCGCGCCAACTACTACAAGGCCGGGATCAAGGTCTTCTGGCTCGACGCCTGCGAACCCGAGATCAAACCCGGCCACGTAGACAACCTCCGCCTTGCCGCTGGGCCCGGCCCGGAGGTGCTCAACCGATACCCGGCCGACCATGCCCGCGGCGTTTACGAGGGCATGGTCGAGGCGGGCGAGACCGAGGTGGTCAGTCTGATCCGTTCGGCGTGGGCGGGCAGCCAGCGCTGGGGTGCAGCTGTGTGGTCAGGGGACATTCCCGCCACCTTCGAGTCCCTCGCTGCTCAAGTTCGGGCCGGTCTCAACATCGCCGTGTCGGGCATCCCCTGGTGGACGAGCGACATCGGTGGGTTCCACGGCGGGGACCCGCAGAGCCCCGCCTACCGGGAGCTCCTTGTGCGTCGGTTCGAGTACGGCGTGTGGTGCCCGTTGTTCCGCCTCCACGGTGACCGGGAGCCGCGTGTCCCGCTTTCCCAGGCGATGTCCGGCGGTCCGAACGAGGTGTGGTCATACGGTGAGGAGGTGTACGAGATTCTGACGAGCATGCTGCTGCTTCGCGAGCGGATCAAGCCGTACGTGCTGGAGCAGATGGCGATCGCGGCTCAGGAGGGAATTCCGCCCATGCGGCCGCTTTGGTTTGACTTCCCCGACGACGCTGATGCGTGGGGAATCGATGACCAGTACTGCTTCGGCCCCTCGGTGCTCGTCGCACCGGTCACAGAGCTCAGCGCGCGCTCCCGTCGTGTCTACCTGCCGGCTGGCGCTACCTGGAACGATCCGTGGTGCGACGAGACAGTCAAGGGTGGAACGTGGGTCGACGCCATCGCCCCGCTCGAGCGCATCCCCGTGTACCTGCGCGACGGCGCCCAGCTGCCGCTGCGCTGAGCCGGGATTCGAGCAGTGAGGCTGGCGATGTCGGATGTGACACTCGGGACCACCGCGGCCCGAACGGACCAGGTTCGTCTATCGGGCGGGCTCCTACGCGGCAGACACCCGACACGGCGCCGGAAGCGCTTCAGCGGTCGCGTACTGTTCCTATTGCCGGCTGTCATCTATCTCCTGGCGCTCTTCGTGTATCCAATCGTCTATAACATCCTTCTGAGCGTTCGGCAATCGAGCGTTATCGTGTTCGTGCACAACACCGGCAGCTTCGTCGGCCTTACCAACTACCACATGGCGGTCACAAACCCCGTTCTGCCAGGTGTGCTGTACGACACGGCGATCTTCATGGCGGGGTCAATCGTTGTGCAGTTCAGCCTCGGCTTCTTGATCGCCTTGTTCTTCACTCGGCGCTTTCCCCTGAACGGATTCCTGAGGTCGCTCATACTCGTTCCCTGGCTGCTCCCTGGCGTTGTCACGGGAATCATCTTGCGAATGATGTTCGACCCGAACATCGGCATGGTCAACCAGGTGCTCACCGACGTCGGGTTGATCCACTCGCCTATCGAGTGGTTCGCTAACGGTCATCTGGCGCTGCTGGTCATTGTTCTCGCGAACATCTGGGTAGGGATCCCGTTCAACATGTTGCTTCTGCACGGCGGCCTCCAAGACATTCCAAAGCAGCTTTACGAGGCAGCGCGTGTCGACGGTGCGGGGCGGGTGCGCATCTTCCGGTCGATCACTCTGCCCGTGATGCGACCGGTGATCGCCGTGGTGCTGGTTCTCGGCTTCATCTACACCTTGAAGGCATTCGACATCGTGATGATCATGACCGGTGGCGGGCCGATGAACGCCACCCAGCTTCTGTCCACCTGGGCTTACACGCTGTCGTTCTATAACCTCGATTTTGGTCAGGGTGCGGCGATCGGCTCGCTCATGATGCTGATCTCCCTCGTCTGCGCGTTCGCGTACGTGCGCAGCTACAGGGCGGAGATTCGGTGATGAGCCACCGGCGCAGCCATCGTTGGAGGTTGCTGGCCGCGTGGCTGAACGTCGCTGGGGCGCTGGTGATCGTCGGGGCGATGCTCGTCCCCCTGTACTGGGCCGTGGTCACCTCGCTCAAGACATTGCCGCAATCCTACGCCACGCCGACTTCGCTTCTGCCGCCGTCGCCTACGCTCTCCGCGTACTCGCAGGTATTGCACACCCAGGGTGGCTCGCTGCTCACCAGCTTCATCATCGCGATCGGTGCCACAGTCCTCTCACTGCTGATCTCCCTGCCCGCGGCCTACGCCCTCGCGAACTTCCGATTCCGGGTCACCGGGCTGGTCACCTTGTCCCTCCTGGTCGCCCAGACGGTCCCCGGCATCGTGCTGGGCACCTCGTTCTTCAAGATCTTCGCCAGGATCCACCTGCTCAACAGCTATCCAGGGCTCATCATCGCCGACTCCACCTATTGCGTGCCGTTCGCCATCCTGGTCATCCGTGCCTTCATGATCGGGTTGCCACGCGATCTGCTCGAGGCGGCGCAGGTGGACGGTGCGACGATGCTCGGTTCGCTCCTGCGGATCGTGATCCCGCTCAGCCGGCCGGCGATCTTGTCGGCAGCGCTCTTCTCGTTCTTGTTCGCGTGGGGCGACTTCCTCTTCGCTCTGACGCTCAGCACCTCCAACGCGGTCGAACCGATGACCCTCAGCATCTACTCGTACATGGGTCAGTACACCTCGCAGTGGCCGGAGCTGATGGCCGCGGCCGTGTTCGCCGCGATCCCGTCGGCCATTCTGCTCGTGCTGGTCCAACAAGGGATACGAGGAGGGATCGCCACCGCCGGACTCAAGGGGTGAGACATCGTGGCCACGTCCCGGTTGGCACTGCGAGCCCGCCGGAGACCTCATCGGGACCCATCGACCTGGCCCTTCGTTGGTGTGACACTGACGAAGAAGTCGAACGGCCGGAGCTGCAGCCTGAGCAGTCTTTCAGTTGCGGCCGCGGCGTGGGATGATCAAGTTCAATAGATCAAGGAAGTGCTGAGGAGGTCCTCGATGCCCGTGCCGACCCGTGACGATCGCTTCTCGTTTGGACTCTGGACGGTGGGCTGGCAGGCTCGAGACACCTTCGGAGACCCGACGCGGGACCCACTGGACCCCGTCGAGGCCGTGTCTCGCCTCGCCGAGCTGGGCGCGTACGGCGTGTCCCTTCATGACAACGACCTCATTCCCTTCGGGTCCGACGATGCCGAGCGAGCGAGAATAATCAAGCGATTCCGCGACGCTCTGGCCGCGACTGGCCTCGTCGTGCCGATGGTCACGACGAATCTCTTCAGCCATCCGATCTTCAAGGACGGGGCCTTCACGAGCAATGACCGCGGGGTCCGCCGCTACGCGCTCCGCAAGGTCATGCGCAATCTCGAGCTTGCCGCCGAGCTTGGAGCGACCACCTATGTGTTCTGGGGCGGGCGCGAGGGCTCCGATACCGATGCGGCCAAGGACATCCGGGCGGCTCTGGATCGTTATCGAGAAGCGCTCGACGTCCTCGCGCAATTCGTCATCGACCGTGGCTACGGCATCCGGTTCGCGATTGAGCCGAAGCCGAACGAACCGCGCGGCGACATCTTGCTTCCAACGGTAGGAAGCGCGCTCGCTTTCATCTCGACACTCGAGCATCACGAGATGATCGGGCTGAACCCGGAAGTCGGGCACGAGCAAATGGCTGGGATGAACTTCGTCCACAGCATTTCACAGGTGCTTTGGCACGGAAAGCTCTTCCACATCGACCTCAACGGGCAGCACGGGCCTAAGTTCGACCAGGACCTGGTGTTCGGTCACGGTGATCTGCTGAGCGCATTCTTCCTCGTCGACCTTCTCGAGAATGGAGGCCCGGGAGGCGGGCCCGCCTACGACGGTCCGCGCCATTTCGATTACAAGCCCATGAGAACCGAGGATGCGGCCGGTGTCTGGACCTCGGCCGCATCCAATATGGCGACATACCTGCTCTTGAAGGAACGGGCGGCAGCCTTCCGCGCCGACCCAGCCGTGCAGGAAGCCCTGAGAGCCAGCCAAGTGGGAGAGCTCGCCACTCCGACACTCGAACAGGCCGAGTCGTATCTCGATCTGATCGCGGACCGGTCCGCCTTCGAGGAGTTCGACCTCAAGACCGCGGCTGCACATGGATTCGGCTTCGCCCATCTGGATCAGCTCGCTGTCGAGCACTTGCTCGGCGCCCGTTGACCAACCTGGCGGCACCGCTCCCTCACACGAACCTGGCCAGTGCAAGACCTGCTCCTCTTGCCATGTCGCGCGTCGCACGGCGGTCGTCTGGCTGCCACTGAACCGGCTCACCCAGCGGTTGCTCTGACCTCAACACGGACACGGCCTCACGATCGAGTCCCTCGCGACCGAGCGGAGCGACGCCAGCGGGGCGGGCTACTGGTGGCTCATCACCGGCGACTACCGATTCGCCCTACGGCTGAAAGCTCTCGAACGCGTCGTCGAGGCTCCGAGTAGCCCCGGGCCACCGGAGAGCCCCGGACAGAGGGGTTCTGCCCTCCTCGGGCCTGGGGGCGGTCACCGTGCCACGGTTTGCGCTCGTCGTGGACCCGATGGTCGGCGACGTCATCGTCCCGATCGGGACCTCCGGAGGGTACTTACCAGCTCCGACATCTTGATGACAGATAGGTGGGGACTGGCGCAGGTTTCGCCGACGCAACCGGGTGGTCAGTCGTGCCAGACGGTCTTTATGTTGGTGAACTCCCGGATACCGGTGGTGGAGAGCTCCCGCCCGTAGCCCGAGCGCTTAACGCCCCCGAAGGGGAGGTCGTAGTACGAGATCGTCATGGCGTTTATGTAGACCATGCCTGACTCGAGCTCATCGGCGAAGCGCTGCTGTTCGACCGCGTCCTCGGTCCAAACACTCGAGCTCAGCCCGAAGTTGGTGTCGTTGGCGAGTGCGATCGCCTCGTCGATTCCGGAGGCCCGGAAGAAGGAGGCCACGGGCCCGAAGACCTCGTCGCGGTAGACCCGCATGTCCGGGGTGAGTCCCGTCAGTGCCGTGGGCTGGACGAACCATCCCGGACCGCCCATCGGCGCACCGCCGCAGACGGCCGTGGCCCCCTTCGACAGCGCGTCCGCAACCTGCTCGTTCACCTCGTCGCGGCCTTGGGCGGTGGCAAGTGGCCCGACCTGGGTCGCCTCCTCGAGAGGATCGCCCACGACGAGCTTGCACATTGCCTCGGCGTAACGCTCCTGGTACTCGTCGGCGATCGCCTCGTGGACGATGAAGCGCTTTGCCGCAATGCAGCTCTGGCCGTTGTTCTGGACACGCGCCCAGACGCCGATCTCGATCGCCTGCTCAATGTCGGCAGAAGGCATGACGATGAAGGGGTCCGCGCCGCCGAGCTCGAGCACCGTCTTCTTGATGGCGTTGCCAGCGACGGCCGCTACCGACCGCCCGGCGCCCTCGCTGCCTGTCAAGGTCGCAGCGGCCACACGGTCGTCCTCCAAGATCGCCTGCACCCTCTCGCCGCCGACAAGAAGGGTCTGGAAGACGCCTTCTGGAAAGCCGGCCCGCCGAGCAGCGCCCTCGATGTTGAGCGCCGTCTGGGGCACGTTCGAAGCGTGCTTCAAGATGGCGACATTGCCGACCATGAACGTCGGCGCTGCAAACCTTATGACCTGCCAGAGGGGGAAGTTCCAAGGCATCACGGCCAGTACCGGCCCGATCGGCTGGTACTTTATGTGCGAGCCGTGCTTGGCGGCCGTCGTGCTCACGGGCTCGTCGGCGAGCATGGCCGGGGCGTGCTCGGCGTAATAGCGCAGCACTCCCTCGCATTTCGCCACCTCGTTGCGTGCTTGGACGATGGGCTTGCCCATCTCGAGGGTCATCGTCTCGGCGATCGCGGCCCGGTCCGCCTCGAGCACGTCGGCCATGGCGCGCACGAGCCTTGCGCGCTCGTCGAAGCTGGTGCGGCGGTAGGAGCGGAACGCACTGTGTGCAAGTGCGAGCCTTCGCTCCACCTCCACCTCGTCATAGGGCTCGAAGGTCCTTAGAGTCTCGCCTGTCGCCGGGTTCACCGATGCAATGGTCATGGCAACCTTGTACACCGCAGGGGATCGCGCTGCCAAGCCGGAAGTCACCCATGGAACACCTCGTTTGCATGCCGGCCCGTGCTCAAGCGGGCCATCGTCGTCGGCCTGGGCTGCCGCCCAGCTCGTCGATGGCCAGTTCGCCCGTGGTCAACCGTGGACGGAGCGGCGATCCATTCGGATGAGGGAGCCCGGTTCACCTTCTGGGTGTTCACCGGCCGGGCGCTCGACTCCGGCCCACTGACCTCGATCCACAGCTGCTGGGTGGAGTGGATCTCGGAGGCGACTTGACCCGACCCAAACGGCGTGTGACTCGGAATGCATCCCGGACGACACCCATGGCCGAGTGTGCGAGGGCACCGCGCGCCTTCATGGGTCAGGGTGCTTGGCGAGGAGGGCGCGGACTCCGGGCCAAGTCGGAGGCGATCTGTGCAAGCCGGGCGACGGCGGCCGCCCCCGCCGCTGCGGGGCTGTAGTGCGTGCTGATCGTCGCTGACCCAGCGCTACCAATTCGCTTCCGCTGCTCGGGGTTCTCGTAGAGAAGTCGCATCCAACGAGCAGCCTGGTCGATGTTGGGTTCCGCCCAGAGTTGCCCGGGCTCGTACACGAACTCCATTCCTGGGTTGTTGTACGTCTCAGCGTGGCCGACGGGGCAAAGCCTGTAGCCAACCAGGCAGCTGTTCTGCTGATTCATGAAGTCCATGTTGCCCGAGTACGCAGTTGCGATGGCCGGTCGACCCGCCAGCATCGCTTCGGCAATCCCCAACCCGAACCCCTCGGAGCGATGGAGGGATACGTATACATCGGAGCAGGTGATCAAGGAGGCCATGTCCTTGCCCGACAGCTCCATGTCAAGGAGAGTCCCCCCAGCTTCCTGCATCTCGTGCGCGAGACGCTCGCTAGCAGCCGCGGGGGTCCGTGACAGGTTGATCGTCTTCAAGACCAAACGGACCGGCCCCGATCGCTGCTTAGGGGTGAAGGCTCTGCGAAAGGCACGGATGACGGCCCAAGGGTTCTTACGGGCGAATGTCGAGCGAGCGTCGAAGTGGAAGAGGAAGATGCACGCGCCCTCGGAGAGGTCGAAATCTCTGCGGGTCGCGCCAGCGGACGGTGGCGTGTTGACGACGCACGGCATGACATGGATGGGCTTGTCTGTGTGGCCGATCAGAGCTTCGCGGCTGAAGCGGCTCCCGATCCAGATCTCGTCGACTCGCGCGACTTGGTCGATGAAGGCGCTTGCCAGTGAAGGGAGCTCCCAGAACCAGTATCCGATGACATAGTTGCCAAGCCCTCGAGGACGCAGCTCGTCATCGGTCATGCCGTGCAGCTCGTTTACGTTGACGTAGCAGATGTCTATGTTGTGGGGGCGGCCCTTGGGAAGGTCGTGCAGCCAGACAGGGATGCGCTGTCCATCGCGCGCAACACCAGGTATCTCGTACTCGTGGGCGGCGACGCGAACTCCAGCGTCGATCAGTGCGGCCACCGATCGTCGAGCCGACTCCGCCAGGCCGGTGGTCGCCTGCCAGTCGGCGATGACGTTGACTCCTGGCACGTCAGTGTCACCGGAGCGGACGTCTCGAGGACGCGTTGAAGCGGCAGCGCGGAGAGTTCGGCACTCTTCGATAGCCTCGAGGTAGCGCTGGGCCGTGGCGGGCACTGTTGCCTCGGTCTCGACAAAGGGCAAAGCGGCATCACCGGCACCGCGGCCAACCTTGGGATCCTCCAGCACTCGCCTCATCAAGCGTTCGAGTTCGCCCGGCTCTTTGGACGGGTCGGTCGGGACCTTCCAGCAGAACGTCGGATCAAGGTCCCGGTACTTGGGAACGTCGCTCACGATCGCGGGCTTACCGGCAGTTAGCGCCTGCATGAGCAAGGTGCTGACCTCGCGGGCAATCGGCCAGCGAAGGGAAATGGCGACGTCGCAGCGCGCGATCTCCGCCTCAAGGACTTCGAGCGGCTCGTTGATCAGGACCTGGACCGCATGAGCCACGTCCGATGCTCGAATGATCTCGTGAATCTCACGCTCCAGCTCCGGGCTGTTAGAGCGACCGGCGACCACGAGGAGGGCGTGCTTCGAGAAGGACCCGTGCACTCGAGCGAAGGCCTTCACCGCTACTGCGACGCGCCTGTGCCGCTCGAGATCGCCGAAGACCCCGAAAACGAGATCAGCGGGCGTCCCGTTCTGCGCTTGCGCAGAGGGCTCGACGACTCTCACCGGTTGGTCCACATGGCGAATTCGTGCCGTCGGGCACCGCTGGGAAATCTCGTCACGAAGCCACGCGTTGTGCACAATTGTCAACAAACTCGCCTCGACCAAGCGGCGCGACAGGGGCACGCGGAGCCGGTCTGGTTCCTTTCGTCCGTTGACGACGATCGTCGCGATGCCGTCGACGATCGTGGGATCCTCGATGCGGACCTCGTCGACAACCACGGGGCTGTTCGTGCCTTCGCAGGCTTTGGCATAGGAATCGGGGAGTGCCAGGTCGTGCAGCACCAGAAGGCCTGGTTTAGCGAGTGCCGCGGCATGCATGTAGCCGTGGAAGCAGAGGTCGTTGCCCATCTGGTAGACGTCGAGATCGCACCTGCCGGCGTCTCCAGCGAGGTATTTGCTCGCTCCGAGGACGGGCACTCCCGCGGGCGCATGGACAAGGCTCACGACATCGTCGCGAACGACGGCGATGACAGCGATCCGAGTGGTGAGCTCTGTCAGGAGGTCGAAGCTGTAGTCCGAGACTCCGCTCTTCTGAGGGGGGAGCGGGCTCCACCACGCGATACGCAAGCCTCCGTTCTCCGACACTTTAGAGTCGGCGTCCGATCACTGCGTAGTCCTGAGGCCCGTAGAGGCGGGCGTTGATCGCCTCTACGAGCGGAGCGAGGTCACCAGACCAGGGTTCGGTGTCTCTCGGAGACGGCAGGTTGCCGGCGGCATTGGGATGCAGAAAACGAGTCTCGACATCAGCGAAACCTCGCGCCTCGACGAGGAAAGCCAGGAGTCTCGGGGGTAGCGGACGCACGTGGCTGGGGTCGACATAGAAGCTCGATGCGCCGACGACGAGGTTCTCTGGGTTCGCGGTCTCGAGGATTAGCAGGCCGCCAGGCTGAAGGGCGCGCACAGATAGATCGATCAGCTTGATCACGCGATCGACCGGCACGTTCTCAACGAGATGGAAGGCTGTTAGAGCGGAGAGCGATCGTTCGGAGACTCCTGCAAGGTGCTCGCAAGCATCAGCCAGTACTACTTTGAGCCCGCGGGCCTGGCACTGCTCGACGAACTCCTGGTTGGGGTCGACCCCGTACGCGTCGACGCCTGCGTCCTTTAAGAGTTCGAGCCACTCACCACGCCCAGATCCAAGGTCAACGACCGGTCCGTGTCGGTCTAGGGCAAGGATGTCAGGCAGATACTCCTTGACAACCTCCGTCACGTGTACCGAGGGACCACGGAAGACCTCTTCGAAGTCAGCGTACATAGTGTCCATCGCCCTCGGGAGCTTCTCGAGCGCTTGCGGAGATGGCGGCTCGGGCAGCGATCGCCGCACCTCGTCGAGCAGTAGGTCCACTGCGCCTTGACGAATACGTAACTCGGCCGCCGCGGTGTCCAACTTCTTGTGAAACTCGCCGATCAGCAAGCCCATCTCAGCCAGCTCCGTGCGCAGGTCGCCGATTCCCTCGTGATGGCGAGCGAAGGCCTGGCGTTGCACGAGATCAACCTGAAGCTTGAGGGCGATCTGTTGCTGTTCCAGCAACTCGCGTCCCTCTACGATGGCCGCCCACGGGTCACCTAGCGCTTCGATCTGGCTTGTGTGAGTCGTGATGGCCGCCCACGGGTCACCTAGCGCTTCGAGCTGGCTCGAGTGAGCCGTGATGGCCGCCCACGGGTCACCTAGCGCTTCGAGCTGGCCTGTGTGAGCCGTGACGGCCGCCCACAGGTCACCTAGTGCTTCGAGCTGGCTTGTGTGAGCCGTGATCGCGGCCCACAGGTCAGCACCTAGCGCGTCGAGCTGGCTCGAGTGAGTCGTGATGGCCGTCCAGAGGTCACCTAGCGCTTCAAGCTGGCTTGTGTGAGTCGTGATGGCGGCCCACAGGTCACCAAGCGCTTCAAGCTGGCTTGTGTGAGCCGTGATCGCGGCCCACAGCTCAGCACTTAGCGCGTCGAGCTGGCTTGTGTGAGCCGTGATGGCCGCCCAGAGGTCACCTAGCGCTTCGAGCTGGCCTGTGTGAGCCGTGACGGCCGCCCACAGGTCACCAAGCGCTTCAAGCTTGCTTGTGTGAGCCGTGATCGCGGCCCACAGGTCAGCACTTAGCGCGTCGAGCTGGCTCGAGTGAGTCGTGATGGCGGCCCACAGGTCACCTAGCGCTTCAAGCTGGCTTGTGTGAGTCGTGATAGCCGCCCACAGATCGGCGCCTAGTGCTTCAAGCTGGGCGCCTTGTGCTTCAAGCTGGGCGCCTTGCGCTTCAAGCCGGGTGCCTTGCGCCTCAAGCCGGGTGCCTTGCGCCTCAAGCCGGGTGCCTTGCGCCTCAAGCTGCGCGCCTCGTCCCGTTTCGCTCAGGATCAGGGTCTCTAGCGCGGCCAAGACCTCCTTGTTGAGAGCGACCTGGTGATGGAGGAAGAACCAGCAGAGCTTGGCGATTACCCGCTTCAGCAAGCGATGCCTCACGCCTTTCGGGATGGGAAGACCGAGCCGCGCGTGCGTCTCGGCCTCTTCGAGGACTCGTGAGTACCCCTCCTGGTTCATGATGGCATCACACTCGCGCACTTTACTGGGCGGGCACCGCTTCGGTCCGGTCTGAGATGAGTCGCCGTGAGCTTCCCGGAGACACTGAGGCATAGCCCAGTGATCACGGACCCTTTGTCAAAAACTTCCATCAACGGAACGCAGAACGTAGATAACGAACCGGCCTGGTGAGACGCCAGCTCCATGTTGCTCGCGTTCGTAGCAGCTCCGCCTCGGTGCTTGCCAACTGTGCTTGAAGTCCGTCGCGCTCGGAGGCCAACGCGTCGCGCTCGGAGGCCAACGCGTCGCGCTCGGAGGCCAACGCGTCGCGCTCGGAGGCCAACGCGTCGCGCTCGGAGGCGAGAGTCACACGCGTCACGTGGCTCCGCTGTTCGATCGCCGTAAGCCAACCCCAAGCGATGGGCGCCACGGGCCATACAATGCCCTCACCGACTGACTGAAGCTCGCGCCAGCGCGCTGCTACATCTCGAAAGACACGATCGTCACGGGGGTGGATCAAGAGGTCTGAAAGCAGAGAAACCACTCGGACCGGAAGCTCAGCGCTCTCGATACGAGTGGATCTTGGTATCGCGAGGCCGGTCTGGTCGGAGAACGGACCCCATAGCGACACGATCCAGGCAAAGAGCGAGAAGTGAGCATCACCCGGCCACATTGTATCGTCTGGGAACGACGAGATTCCACCTTGATCGATGAGGCGAGCTTGAGCGCTGTCTTGATCCCAAACAACATTCCACAAGCGAAGGTCGGCGTGATAGAGGCCATGAGCTTCGAGCTCCGCCAGCGCATCGAGCACTTGGCCGGTGATCACACTTCTCAGATGCTCATCGAGCGCTTCGCCAACATCGCTGAGCAATATCCCGGGATACACCGTGCGAATAAGAAGTGACTCACTCACGCCATCGACGAACTCGATCAAGCGTGGAGCCTCCAACTTCATGGCGGCGAGCTCGGTCAGCACGTGAGCCTCACGACGCAGCTCTTGCCTAAGAATGTCAAGGATCGGACCACTCGGGTGATCTACGAATTGAGCAGCGACCTTCACGATGCCGGACGGCACCATGAAATATCGGCGCAGTCCTCTGGTCCCAGGGTCCGCCGAAGAATGCGATTCCTGTGTCCAAGACTCAATCTCTTGCAACCCGTCGCTTGCAAGAACATGAGTTTGGCTTGCGAACAAGATAGGACGTCGCACGGCGGAGAGATGTGTTTCCACTTGTCCGAGCTCACGTATGAAGGCGTACGGTGCCAAGGTCACGCGCGGATCGATGGGTAACGCCTGCGCCCAGTAGAGCGGTTCCGTAGCGAGGGCCATCTCGAACACGGCGTGCGGAATGTGCGCGGACAGCTCGGCTACGAGGGCCGTCGCAGATGCATGGCCATCACGATGTGCGATGTGGTGGAGCACCGAGAAACCCACCACGACGTCATAACTAGAAAGGTTGGCTAGGGACCTGCAATCGACTATGTCGCCTACAATGAATGCGACGTCGAGCTCGGGACGCTCGTCTTGGAGTGCCCTAGCCAGGGCTACGTTCTGTTGGAGGAAGTCAATTCCGGTAACGTGGTGACCGAGTTCAGCGAGACGAAATGCGACGTAGCCTTGACTGGACCCGAGGTCAAGTATCCTCAGCGGACGGCCGACGGAGGTCGAGACTTCACGAATTACGTTGGTCAGCAGGTCTATGCGATGAGAGTCGGCTGAGCGTGAGGCGGTAATCTCCGGGTGGCCATAAATTGGTTGATAGATCTCCGGCAACTCGGCGAGAAGCTTCGTGATGCGCTCCGCGGACGGTTCGAGAAACGGCTCGTCAGCAGGTGACATTCGGTCGAGAGAGTCCCACTATTGGCTTGTTGCCGGAATGAAAGCCGCCGTCATCGACAGCATTCAGCCATTGTAGGTGAGAGCTTGTCGGCCGTGCCGTCATGTGTTTGGGGCGCGCTGCTCCGCGATCGTGACACGCGGTCGGTGCATCTCACGGCGTCCGTTGGCTGTGGTCGTTTCATCGTTGGACAGTAGTTGGAGGCTCCTTTACTCCGGGGAGATGCCGGGCGATTGCGAGTTGGTCCGACGTTCGGTTGGTTGTGAGTGAGGAAGCGGTCTCCCGGCTCGGGCGCCGGGTGGCGTGCGGACGGGGTGGAGCGCCGGCCGAAGGCCGGCAGGGCCGGCGGAGGGTGGAGGGGACGGTCCCGAGTTACGTGTTCGGGATGATGGCGTACGCACCCGGCCGCTTCCACGGGCAGCTAGAGGTCTTCTGAGACAGCATCGCGTGGTGAGTAAAGCCCGGCGACAAGGAGTATTGGTCCTTGCAACAGCACGTAGGCGACCCGACGAGGTTCGCGGTGGACAACACGCGCCGGTCGCGGGGTAGCTCAGGGCGAAGAACATGGTGAGCAGGAGAAAGGGGATACCGGGGTAGCTGTCGTCTGGGTGGACCCCGCCACTGGTGAATCCGTCGCCCAGCCGGATGGCGCGCCCCAGCGCAGTTGTCGGTTTCACTCCAGTCTCGACCCGTGCCTGGCTGCGCGGGAAGCCGTCATGGCCTTGAACAGCCCGCCGGATCGGGCCTGGGCCTATTGCTGGTAACCCTCCACGATCTCCGGCGGTCGGGGGCTCGTGGTCGCAATGTCCTGATTGAACTCTCGGCGAGCGCGCCGTTGTCGTAACAGGTCCCAAGACTGGTCCAGAGCCGCCCGGACCTCTCGCAGGCGCTGCTCCTGCTCGGAAGTGACGCGCGCGCCAATGTGGCCTTCCTCGAGCTCGCGTTCTTCGGCGACGAGCTTGGCAATCCGCTTGTGCAGCTCTCGGTCATCCATCGGAACTCTCCCTAAGCTTATTACTGGTCACGATGTCGGGAGTGCAACGGGATCCTGCGGACTCATGCCGGCTTGCTCGGCGCTTGGAGCAGCGGTGCGACTTCTTCGGCGATGAAGCGAAGATGGTCGAGGTCGCCAAGATCGAGGATCTGAAGGTAGACGCTTGTCGCCCCGGTCGCGCCATAGGACCTCAGCTGTTCGGCGACCTCCGCCGCCGTGCCAGCGGCTCCGTTTTGGCGAAGCTCGTCGACATCGCGGCCCATCGCGGCCGCCCGAGCGCTGATCTCGTTGTCGTTGCGACCAGCGCAGACCGTGAGCGCCGCTGATCGCCTGATGGACGACGGGTCGCGGCCGATCCGCTCGCAGGAGGCGTCAAGTGCAGCAAAGAGCCTGGCACAGTGCTCTGCAGAGGCAAACGAGACGTTGCACTCGTCGGCGAAGCGGGCCGCGATCGCCGGTGTTCGTCTCGTGCCCTTTCCTCCGACGATGATCGGCGGTCGCGGAACCTGTGCTGGTTTGGGCAGGCCCGCATTGTCCATGATGCGGTAGTGCTCGCCCGAAAATGAGTAATGATCCTCTACATCTGTGGCCCACATCCCCGTGACGATCTCGAGCTGTTCCTCGAGCCGGTCGAGTCGCTCGCCGGCCGAGGGTGGGAAGGCGATTCCAAAGGCCCGGTGTTCCTCTTCGAACCAGCCTGCGCCGAGACCGAGCTCGACACGGCCACCACTCATCGCGTCCACCTGAGCGACGATGACTGCGAGCTGGGCGGGGAGCCGGAACGTCGCCGCGCTGAGCAGGGTGCCCAGCTTGATGCGAGTCGTGTCACGAGCCAGGCCTGCGAGCGTGATCCACGCGTCGGTCGGGCCAGGTCGCCCGTCGCCGTCACCCATCCGGAGGTAGTGGTCCGAGCGGAAGAACGCGTCGAAGCCACAGTCCTCGGCGCAGAGTGCCACAGCGAGGAGTTGGTCGTAGCTTGCACCCTGTTGAGGTTCGGTGAAGATCCGCAGTTTCATCCACTTCTCCTACCAGGTGACGCACCCGAGCCAGTGACGGGTGCACCGGGGCTGAACCGGATCTGAAGGCGACTGCCTGAGCCGGGACAGGCAGCTCTGTTCAGTCGAGGACGCGTGCGCACAAGATGGGCGGCAGGTACGACGTGATGAGACGCCACGACTCACCGTTGTCCACCGAGGCGAACACGTGCCCGGACTTGGAGCCGAACACGAGCGGGTGCGGCGGGTTGGCGCCGACGGTGAACGCGTCCCGTAACACGGTCAGGTAGGCATTGGTTCTCGGCAGGCCGTCGGACATGGCCTCCCAGCTGAGTCCGCCGTTCACGGTCCGGTAGACGCGGCACCGGCCTTGCGGAGTGCAACGGAAGACGTCGGACTCCAACGGCAGCACAAACGCGGTATCCGGTTCCTCGGGGTGGGAGACGACCGGGAAACCGAAGTCCGATGGCACGCCGTCGGGCTCGCCGGGGTGGCCGACGGACTCCCAGTGGTCCCCCGCGTCGTCGGTCCGGTAGATGCCCCAGTGGTTCTGGGCCCACAAGACGTCGGGATTGACCGCGTCCACGGCGAGCTTGTGCACGCATTGGCCGACTTCGGGGAACGGCTCGGGAAGGAGTCGGGCCTCGATCCCGACGTTTCGCGCCACCCAGGTGTCTCCGCCATCATCGGAGCGGTACACCCCGCCCCCAGAGATCGCGACGACGATCCGGTCCGGCCGCTGCGGGTCGGTGACGACGGTGTGCAGCGCGAGCCCACAATAGCCAGGTTGCCATTTCGGCCGGTCAGGGTGCTCGAAGAGGCCGCGGACAAGCCCGAAGGTGTCGCCTCGGTCATCGGAGCGGAACAGTGCCGCCGGCTCCACGCCCGCCCATATCGTCTCGACAGCGTTCGGCCTCCGGTCGAGGTGGAGTTGCCACACAGAGGCGAGCGCAGTGTCGGTGTCGGCAGGAAACGCGACCGGTCGCGCACCGGGCTCGTCCCAGCTGAGCCCGTCGTCGTCGCTCGCCCGGACGTTGGGCCCGAAGTGGGCATCGGTGGAGGCTGCGAGAAGACGACCGGGGAGCTGCGCAAAAGCGAACACGGCGTCGCCTGGCAAGATCGGCCCGTCGACGACGCCGTCGCTGACTAAGAAGAGCCCCTTGGTAGTGCCGATAGCCACAGCGAGATGGTCTACGGCTCTTGCGCGAAACCTCGAAGATGTCACAGAAGTCACGGGGAGAGTATGTACCCGATCGGGTGGCGCGCGCTCGCTTGCTTCAGCGTGGCGCCCCGTAGGGGCACATTAGGTTCTGGGTGATGGACTCTTGGGTCGAGGGGATCGTGGTGGTCGGCGACCAGCGCGGGCGCAAGCTTGGGTTCCCGACCGCCAACCTGAGGATCGGTGCCGACGTGGACCTCGCCGACGGCGTGTATGCGGGTGTCGTCGAGCTCGAGGACGGCACGAGGAGGCCGGCCGCGATCTCTGTGGGTCGCCGACCCCACTACTACCGGGCCGGAGAGCGTCTCGTCGAGGCGTACCTGCTCGACTTCGACCGGGATCTCTACGGCGAGAAGATCCGCGTCGTCATCGGCAAGCTCGTGCGAGAGCAGCGCAGCCACGGAACTGAGGACGAGCTGGTCGAGCAGATAGCGAGCGACGTCGAGGCCATTCGCAGCCTGCAGGACTGATGCCCGGACGCGTTCTCAGCCAGCGGTCACTGCGTCTTTCCACTGGCCCCAGCCAGGCGACTATCCGGCCGACAGGTACGCTTGAGAGGTGACCGGTCCACGAGTGGTCGACCCAGACGTTTCGGCACGCCGCCCATGGTCGGGCAGGGTCCAGTACCACGATGAGGAGTGCTCGATCAGATGGACTTGGGCTCCAGCGGGGTAGCCGACGGGGCCGTCGGGAGGATGGGCCGCGTCTCGGTGCCTATATCCCAAGGCGTCCCGGGCGAGGTGATCATCCAGATCCGCGGGGGGTCGGAGGCCTTCACGGCCTACACTGAAAGCGAGGAGCCGCTCGCGGTGAATTCCCGCGTCGTAGTGGTGGAGCAGCTGTCATCGCGGACGCTGCTTGTGACCGGCTGTTGATCGGCCGAGAGAAAGAGGGCGGATGTTCTTTTACAGAATTCCGGCGCCGAACGAGGCGATGGTGGTCTCTGGGGCAAGGCGAGGCAGTGACGGAGGCCAGTTTCGAATTGTGACCGGCAGAGGAGCGTTCGTCTTCCCGGTGAAGCACAAAGCACGATGGCTCTCACTGGACCTCAGGGAAGCGCTCATCTCAGAGAGCTGTGTGACGAAGCTGCGTATCCCGCTCACTGTCGAGGCTGTGGCTGTATTCAAGGTCGGTGACGACAACTCCTCGATCGCCAACGCGGCGCGTCGTTTCCTTGACCAGCAGCAGGGGATGGAGCGGCTCACTTCGCAGGTGCTCGCAGGGCACCTCCGTTCGATTGTCGGCGGACTCACGGTCGAGGAGATCATCGGTGACCGCAACCGGGTGGCCCAAGAGATCAAGGCTGCCTCGACCGACGAGATGGAGAAGCTCGGGCTCGTCATCGATGCCTTCCAGATCCAAGAGATCAAGGACGCCACCGGCTACATCGAGAACCTCGCGGCTCCGCACGCCGCGGCCGTCGCGCGTGATGCGCGCATCGCTGCTGCGCAAGCCGACCAAGCTGCCACGGAGAAGGAGCAGGAGGCGAACGCGCTGAAGGCTGGCTTCGTGCGCGAGGCCGAGATCAAGCAGGCAGGCTACCGGGCCGAGATTGAGCAGGCTCAGGCTGCGGCGAGCCAGGCCGGCCCGCTCGCGCAAGCCAAGGCGAGCCAGCAGGTGACCGAAGAGCAGACGAGGCTCGCCGCCCTCCAGGCGGAAAAGCGCGAGAAAGACCTCATCGCAGAGGTGGAGAAGCCTGCTGACGCCGACGCCTACCGCACGATCCGCCTCGCCGAGGCCGACAGGGATGCGATCAAGGCGAGGGCAGAGGCGCTCGCCGGCGGCAACCAGAGCCTTATCGCGGCGAACAGGATCGTCGAGCAGCTTCCAGCTCTCGTGGAGGCTGCAGCCAAGGGGCTCAGCGGGGCGAACATAGTCCTGGTCAACGGCACCGAGGGCGTGACGGATCTGCTCACGAATCTAGTCACTCAGGGATACTCGATCTACGAGGCGATAAAGGGGGGCGTCCCTCAGATATCGACGAGGCAGCTCGGGGTGCCTGTCGGCAACGGGCCTGTACCGGCGCAGTCGAGCGATCAGAAGACTTCTGAGGTGTCAGTTTCTGTAACCGGGGGCTGATCCCTGATCGAATAGGCAGCGCCATAGGCGTCCATCCGCGCCATGAAGGGGTCGGGGTCGAACGCCTCGGGCCCGAGCACGCCAGCGCCTTCCCACAGGCCTTCAGCCAGCAGTTCCATGGCGATGACGGGGCCGACGGCTGTCTGCCAGACGACCGCTTGCACGCCGTAGTCCCGCATCGTCGTTGCGTTGTCGGCCACCTGGTAGAGGTAGACCTCGCGCGGCTGTCCATCCTTGGTGCCTTTGACCCAGGTCCCAGCGCACGTCTTGCCGGTCATCCGGTCGCCGAGGTGGGCCGGGTCGGGGAGGCAGGCGGCCACGACCTCGCGGGGCGCAACACGCACACCGTTCAAGGCGATCTTCTCCGTGCTATCCAGGCCCAACATGTGGAGGGTCTTCAGGACCTCGATGAAGCTCCGGCCCAGTCCGTACTTGAAGGTCACGCGGTCGCAGTTCACCCACCGCGGGATGAGCAGGACCTCCTCGTGCTCGACGTTCACGCACTCGAGAGGGCCGATGCCGTCGGGAAAGTCGAACATCTCGGGCTGGGAGAAGTTCTCGGTCGTGAACCAACCCCGGTCCCTTTCGTAGACGATAGGAGGATCCAGGCACTCCTCGATCGTGGTCCAGATCGAGAAATTTGGGGCGAACTCATAGCCCTGGACCTCGAGGTTGGCGCCGTCGCGGACACCGATCTCCTCGATCGAGTCGAAGAGGTGCTTTGCCGCGTAGGCCGCGAAGACGTCCGATATCCCTGGCTCGACGCCCATGCCCACGAGTGCCAGGAGCCCTCGCTCCTTCCAGCGGTCCGATCGCTCGAACTGGTAACGGCCGAGGTTGAGGCCGCAGTCGCTGTCCATGGCCATGTCCATGTACACGAGTCCGAGCTCGAAGGCCACATCGAAGATCTGCTCGTTGAACATCGGGTCGACGGCATTCATGATCATGTCCACGTCGTACTTTCTCGCAAGGGCGACAATTTGGCCCCGCACGGACGCGTCGAGAAACTCCACGGGGAACCGTGGGCCCTCTCCGAGCTTGTGCTGGACCTCCTGAGCGCGCGCGAGGTTATGGTCGGTCAAGACCATGCATTCGAGCCACGGACGGTCCTTGGCGAGGATGGCGATGGACTCGCCCACACCCCCGGTCCCCACGAGCAGTACCTTCACGGTTACCTCCCTCTCCTTGCGGTCCGCGCGCTCAACGTTCCTCGGCCAGCACGGCCCCAGGAGCGGAGCCGTCCTCGAGGGTTTCGGCCACCTCGAGCTTGCGCCCGAAGAACTCACGCGAGGCCGCGCGCTGCAAGTACATCAATGGGACGCCAACCACCAAGATGCCGATCCCGATGACGAACGGCGCGCCGACCCCGCGGAAAGACCCGAACTTCAGCCACGGGGGCGATAACGCGTTGACTGGGTTCCAGTAGAAGATGGCCGACTTCACGAACACCCAGGTGAGCGCCGCCGCACCCAGTACCGGGGCGAGGCCCATGAACAAGAGGTTCTTGACGCTCTTCAGCACGAAGCGCCGGAAGTACACCGGGCAGGCGAAGGCCGTGACCGCGTAGTAGAAGCAGATCGAGAACCCGAGACCGGAGATGGAATCGAACAGGACGTTCCCGCTGTGGTCCACCAGTACGAGGAAGACGTACCAGACGACCGAGACCACGCCCATCCAGATCGTGGACCATGTCGGGGTGAGGTACCTGGGGTGCGTGACGGCGAAGCTGCGCGGTAGAGCTCCGTGAGCGGCCATCGACAACGTCGTCCGGGCGGTCGGCAGTATGGTCGTCTGCGCCGAGGCGGCAGCCGACGTCAAAACGGCGATGATGAGCAGCTTGTCCCACCCGGACCCGAGCACGCGGGTGGCCATGGCGTTCAGCACGTCGTCGGAATGCGAGCTCAGGAACTTGGGGCCGGCGAACGCGGTTGCCGCGATCGCGACGACCACATAGATCCCCAGGAGGACAATGGTGGACAGCACCATCGCGACTCCTGGTGTCCGAGTGGAACCAGCCGTCTCCTCGTTGACGCTCCCGGAGGTGTCCCATCCCCAGTAGATGAAGATGGCCAGGAGCACACCGGCAGACAGAGCGGACGGAGACTTGACGGCAAAGGGGTTGATCCAGGTCCAAGCCGGCACGACAGAGCCGGCAGGGTGCAGGGCGAAGACCTTCACGAGCGCGACGACGGCAAACGCCGCCAGCACGACGATCTCCGCCGCCAACAGCACGAACTGCGTACGGGCGTTTAGCTCGATACCCAAATAGCACACGAGCGTCATCGCGGCGATGAAACCGCAGCCGAGGACGGTGACCCACAACAAGCTGTTTGACAGCCCCGTCTGGTTGAACAGCAGGAAGGTGTACTGGGCAGAGATCAACGCGAGGCTGGGCATGACGACGATGTCGCTCACGATCGTGGCCCATCCGTTCATCCAGCCTTGATTCGGACCGAACGCCCGCGTCACCCAAGAGAAAGTGGTGCCGCAGTCCGGGTCGACGATGTTGAAGTAGTACATGGATCCGGCAATGAACAGCATCGGCACGAACGAGATCAGCAGGATCGCCGGCGATTCGAAACCGACCACCACTGCCACAAGTCCGAGGGTGGCGGCGATGCTGTAGGCGGGTGCAGTCGATGCGACGCCGATCACAGTCGCCGACACCAAGTGGAGCGCGCCGCGTTTGAGACCCTTGTCCGGCACGTTGGTCGCAACCACGTCAGTGACCGGAGGCATCACACGACCTCTCGCTTGGCTTTGTCGATCGTGATACTGCCAGATCCGGGCGGCCAGGGGCACAGGTCCCAGCTCCGAGAGCAGCCGCACCGCTGGCGTGAGGGAGGTTGACCGGATCCCCGTGTGAGTTGATGCACCCGTCGTGCGGGTCCCATTGGCCATCACGGGGAGGAGGGGTGCAACCAGCACGGCGGCATGAGGGTCGATTTCGGACGAGTTCCCCGCGAGATCGAACGACGACGGTCCGGGGTCCGTTCCGGCTGGCTGTCGTGTGGATGTGTCTATCGTGGGTGGACACAGGAGTCCAGTTTGAGCAAGGGGGGACCATGACCACACTCGAGAACCGGCCGAAGACCGCACTCCTCGTCGTCGACGTGCAGAACGGCGTCGTCAGGGGGGCTCACGAGCGCGACGCGGTCGTCGCGAACGTAGGCAGCCTTGTCGACAAGGCGCGGCGGGAACGGGTCCCCGTCGTCTGGGTCCAGCACACCGACGAGGAGCTTGCGAGAGGGAGCGAGGACTGGCGGATCGTTCCTGAGCTGACTCCGGGCGCCGCCGAGCCGCTCGTGGAGAAGAACTACGGCGACTCCTTCGAGGACACCACCCTCGAGACCGTGCTGTCGGGCCTCGGCGTCGGGCGACTTGTCGTCGTCGGCGCACAGACCGATGCGTGCATCCGCTCGACGCTCCACGGCGCGTTCGTCAGGGGGTACGACGCGATCCTTGTCAGCGACGCCCACACGACGGAGGACCACACGGCATGGGGAGCGCCGCCGCCGGGCCAGGTAATCGCGCACACGAACCTGTACTGGGCCCATCAGACGGCGCCGGGGCGGACGGCCGGGACGGTCGAGACCCAGGACGTCGACTTCGACGGAAGGTTCTGAAGCCTGTGCCGGTCCTGCCGGCACTACGCCGACATCGCCGCCGTGATCGCCACGCTCGCCGCCAACGGGAGGTGAGATAATGCGCAGATGTTCGAGCGCTTCACCGATCGGGCACGCAGGGTGCTGGTCCTGGCTCAGGAGGAAGCACGTCTCCTGAACCACAGCTTCATCGGGACCGAGCACATCCTGCTCGGCCTCATCCACGAGGGCG
>Ga0181524_10000139_pt1 | contig 85871 bp, 72 predicted proteins | sample PEATcosm2014_Bin_34_FD_119761 | JGI IMG/M metagenome (GOLD analysis project Ga0181524, IMG submission 119761) | Peatland microbial communities from MTU Mesocosm Facility, Houghton, MI, USA - PEATcosm2014_Bin05_60_metaG | ecosystem: Environmental > Terrestrial > Soil > Wetlands > Peat | place... | reverse complement strand
CCCGATGAAGCCGTTGCGCGGCGGGTTGCCGTCGTCGAGCAGCACATACTCGGCTGGCGCTTCGAGCCGTGATGCCTTCACGGTGCGGAGCGCGTCGTTACCTGCGACCGTGATTACCATATGCGAGGCGTCGAGCGGGTGCTTCGAAGCGTATACCAGCGCTTCCCGTTCGGACGCGTGGACTTTGCCTTCGACCTTGTAGGCCGCGCCCTGATACGAGAGGCCGAGCTTATCAGCCCAGGCGGCGAGGACCGAGTTGGTCTCCGGGCGGCCGACGAAGACCACATCGCGATGACGCAGAAGATCGTCCGACACCTCAAAGTCCTTGTAGATCGGCACCTGGCTCTCGTACCAGTCAAGAAAACGGCTCTGCATCTGCTCGGCGGCGTAGCGATTCGTGCCGGCTTCGCGCACTGTGCCATAAACGATAATGGCCGAGTGGAGATGGCGTGTGATGTCGCTGATAAGATACGGCGGACCGTCCGCAGGCTCAGTGAACTCGAAGCGCACGCCGGCCTTGTCGAGAAACGACTGGGCGGTCACGGTCTGGGTGGTGTGGGCAGCGAAGTAATCGATCATCAGCTTCAGGAAGGCGTCGTCGCCCAACTTGCGCCGCAGGGAATCGAGGAATAGCACGCCCTTGGCCTGTTCCAGCGAGAAGTGGGTCATGGCGTCCTCCGGACCTAGTTTCAAACCTCGATATCTGGCGCGCCAGACGTTCATCTTCTTCTCGATGTCATCCGATTCCAGAGCCCAGTGGTAGGCGGCAGTGCCGGCAACGAACCAAGTGTCGGCATCGGAAGCGGGAAGCAACCAGCCCTTCCACAGACGGTCCTTCAGCGGCGCGGCGTTGGCGGGAGGTGGTGCATCTGTCTTCGCCTCGTTGGCAAGACGGGCCTTTTCATTTTCCTGAATGGCCGTTCGCAAACTCTCCGATTCTTCAGCTCGGAACAGCACGTAGTCCGAAGGGTACAGGCCGTTGTTCCCGGCATAGCCGGAACCGGCGGGCACCCATTCACGCTGGTTGGGCCTTCCGAATTCCGCCCACACCATCATTCGGTTGGCCATATCCGAAGTGAGGACCTTCGCATCCATGGTGGCTGAAGCCACCAGCGGCGCGGTGCGGAAGGCGAGAAATCCGAACTGCTCGTCGATCTGGCCCTTTTGCTTCCGGTAGAGATTTTGCCAGGCTAGATCGCGAATCCCCGGAACATAGGGAATGTAGTCGGGCTTGCCTTGCGGATCAGGGTAGTTTTCGAGGCGTACGTCGAGGTCCTTGGCGTTGTTGTCGCCCCAGTAGAAGCCGGGGGTTCCGCCGAACCACTCGTTTTTCGAACTGCGCCACAGCCTGGTCTTATTCGTGCCCAATTCGTACATGGCAATCTCGTCGTTCTTGGCGTCGCCGATCAGCCATTCGTTGGTATAGAGGCCGTTGTCGCGGGTTCCAAGCTGCTTCACTACTTCATCAATGTTTCCGCCGTACTGAATGGCCATGCGGGCGCGGAAGGCGACCGGGGTGCCCTGCATGTTGAAGGGCGTCTGGCGGATGGTGGTTTCAGTCAGCACCACGCCGGCGTCGTTCTGATACCAGTCGGTGCCGCTCTCGATGCCGCCGGGATAGCTCTGGATGAGGACGCGATGGCCGGTGACGGGTTTGATATCGAGCATGACATTGGTCTGCTCGGCGAGCGTCAGGGGCCACCAGGTGACCTGGCCGATAACCATCTTGCCATCGCGCGTGGCGGGACCGGTGGCGGCGAAGGCGCTGCAATGATCCAAAACGGAATCACGTTTGCCGACGGCGTAGGCGGGCTTGTCAAAGCTAAGCCCTTCGATACCGGTGGCAGTGGTGGAAACAGCCTCAGACAGTTCGCCCATTTCCACGGTCACATTCGCCACCACGATATCCATGAGGTCCATGCGGCGGTCAAGCCACCTGGCTCCGGCGTCGGACGCGCCATCCGCGATGCCGCGCATCTCCTCCATGATTTCGCGATCGAAGCCGCGGAGAAAGAGGGCGTTGGCGGTGGTCCGATACTGGTTCCACTGTTCCTTGGAGCCGAGAACGGCGGCACAGCGGTCAAGGTATTCGGGAATCTCTCGTTTCATCAGATGGCCGTGCTGGTAGCCGCGTTCGTACGGAGCACCCTCTATGTGGAGGTAGATCCAACCGGCGGAGGGATAGCGATAGGCGGGGCCGAAAGTCTGGACAGCCTCGCGCACTGGCCACTCGTCAGCCGAGGATACTTCGTCGAGTCGCAGGTCGGCAAACCACGCTTTCCCGCGCGTAGGGCCGTCGCTGCCTGCGGTGAGTATGATCGCGTCTTGCGCGCGACTGGCGATGAATTTCAGCGAGAGCCGGGTCCAGGGCTGAGTGCCGCCCACGGAGGCCGAGTGGACGTCCCACGGCATGGAAGCCATGGTAAGCGCGGCGCCGACGGCGATCGGAGTACGATCAACATCCTTGACCGTAAGGTCTTCGGTACGAACCCAGCCGCTGAGCTCATATCGTTTGCCGATGGTCAGCGCGATGGGCGCGAAACGAACTACGGGTCCACCGCCGGAGTTCTCCGACTCCAGGCGCAACGACTTGTTGTCACCGTGTAACCTCTTCGAATCAAGCGTTGCGATGCCGCGGACGACGGTCCAGCCCTGGTTGGGTTGTTCGAACGAGGTTACGAACTGGGGTGTTGCGGCATGAGCGGCAAGCGCGACGGACAGGCAGCACAGCAGACGGAACATTCGGAACTCCTTTGGGACCGAGTACACGCCAAGGGCTGAAGTTAGAGAGATAGCTTTTGGGGGTTCCGGGGCCAAGCGTCGGGGGCCCCGCGCCGGACGACAAGCAGTCAAATCGGAATCTCCTTTTTCGCGTCCGACTCGCCTGAATTTTACCCCTCCTGAGGGGAATTGCAAGACCAAGGCTACATTTGAAGTCGAAAAGGCGTGAAGGGTGTTACAAAGGTTGTACATGGTCACGCGAGCAAAATCAGGAGCCGAGCCGCGGCCTGGGCAACCCATCAGCCTGCGCACGCTGGGGGAGTATTTGAACCTTTCACCGGCCACTATCTCGCTGGTGCTGAACAATGCCCCCGGTGTGCGCTCGATTCCGCAGGAGACCCGGGACCGTGTGACCGGGGCGGCAGCCAAGTTCGACTACCGGCCCAGCTTCTATGCGCGGTCGCTACGCAAGCGGCAGACTTTTTCAGTAGGCGTGCTGGTGCCGGACCTGAACGACCACTATGTCATGCAGGTGCTGTCGGGCATGGAGGAGTTGCTGATCGAGGAAGGCTACTTCTACCTGACCGTCAGCCATCGGCGCAAGCCAGACCTGATCGAGGAGTACCCGCGCCTGCTGCTGGACCGCTGCGTGGAGGGGTTCATCCTGATCGACACGGTGCTTGAGCACAGCATGAAGCTGCCGGTGGTGGCGGTGGCGGGACATCGCAAGATCGAGGGCGTGACCAACGTGGTGCTGGATCAGCGGCGGGCGGCGGAGCTGGCGCTGCGCCACCTGGTCCAGTTGGGGCACCGCAAAATCGCCTTCATGCGCGGCGGCAGCCACAGCTCCGATGCCGATGAACGCTGGGAGTGCCAGATGACGGTGGCCAGGGAGTTGAACCTGGAAGTTCCGCCGGAGTTGACCGTGCAAATCAAGGTGCGTGAGTCCACTCCGGAGATGGGTTTTGGGCCGGCCAATGAACTGGTCAATCGCGGCGCCGACTTTACCGCCCTGGTCTGCTACAACGATGTGTCAGCGTTTGGAGCGATCCGGGCGCTCGTGGATCATGGCCTGCGCGCGCCGCAGGACGTTTCCGTGGTGGGCTTTGACGACATCCAGAGCGCGGCCTACCACAACCCGAGTCTGACCACCATTCGCCAACCGCTGTATCACATGGGAATGGTGGCCGCGCGCATTCTGCTGCAACGGATTCGCGGTCAGGCGACGTTTCCGGCTACGGTGCCGATTCTGCCGGAACTGGTGATTCGGGAGTCGACCTGTCCGCCCAATTTGCGGCGCGGGCGCGGGAAGCGGAAATGAAGACCAGTTGCCGGCGGCCCTCCGATGGGTGCGAAATCGTCCTGACCGCCGATCCGGCGAGGGATCCTACACATTGATTGGAGGAATAAGCAAGGGGAGCCTGCGCGGCTCCCCTTCGAGTTAGTTTAGTGGCAATGCGGTCGAGTTACTTTTTGCCTTCCAGTTCATCGGCCAGGGCGCCGGCTCCGTAGAGCTTGCGCAGGCCTTCGATCATGCCGGCCGAGTGGACGGCGACGGCGCGGTTCTTGGTTCCGTCATAGACAAAATCTCCGGCCATGGACTCGATGTTGCCATCGAAGATCAGGCCCACGAGTTCGCCGTCGCGGTTGACGACGGGCGAGCCGGAGTTGCCGCCGATGATGTCGCCGGTGCAGACGAAATCGAGGGGCGTGGAGAGGTCGAGCTTGTTAAGGCCGGCCGCTTCCTTGGGCGTCAGGTCGAAGGGCGGCTTGTTGCTGAAGCTGGCGGCGCGGTCGTAGAGCCCATAGAACGTGGTGAAGGGCGGGGCGATGGTGCCGTTGTAGGGGTAGCCTGTGACGGTGCCATAGCTGAGGCGGAGGGTGAAGGTGGCGTCGGGATAGGCGTCCTTTCCGTAGACCAGGAAGCGGGCCTTGCCGAGCTTTTCGCCGGCCGGGGTGAGCACGCTGGAGATGGTGTCTCTCATGCGGCGGTTGGTCTCGCGCACGATGGGGTCGACGCGGCGCGCGGCCACGATCATGGGATCGGTGGAAGCAACCACGGCGGCCTCGCCGCCATCGATGAGCGATTTGCGGAAGTCCGGGTCGCCCAGCTTGGTGCCGTCCACCAGGGAGTTCACCACCGTGTCCACGTCGCCGCCTTGCAAGATGGCCTGGAAGTACGCGTCGTCCTTGCCCAGCTTTGCCTGGCCCAGCTTGATCGCGTCTGCCATATAAAGCTTCTCCGTCGCCACGGGGATCTTGGCCGGCGACTTCAACCGGTAATTGAGCGTATCCAGCGCGGCGTCGTGGAACTGCGGCAGGCGCTCGCCGTCGGGCTTCTTGATCTCGGCTACGTATTGCACGATGGTGAGCGCCAGGCTGAAGAGTTGGCTGTCGGCGCGGCGGAAGAGCTGGCCCTTGATCTCCGGCTTCACCTTTTCTTCAGTGCGGGCAATGGTGTCCCAGGCGTCGCCATAGGCTTTTTGCCACTCGGGATTGGCGGCCACCTTGGCGCGGAAGTCAGCCTCTTCGGCCTCTTTTTTGGCCAGAATGGCCGGGTCGGCCAGCGCTTCTTTACGGCCAATGTAGACCTTGAAACTGTTTTGCAGCCCGAAGATGAGGCTGCCCACCAGACGAGCCTGCTCCGGTCCCTGCGCGGCAAAGGCCTGGGCGGTGGCGATGCGGTGCTGCAAATACTCCGTCACGGCCGGCCCGATCACATCGCGCTGGATGAGCAATTGGGCTACGGTGTCATCGCGTTCCGTGGAGCCCGGGTGGCCAGAGATGAAGACCAGCTCGCCGGGCGCGGCGCCCTTGGCGCTCCACTTGAGGAAGTTATCGGTGTGCAGCGGCTTGCCGTTGTCGTCGTAAACGCGGAACAAGGCCATGTCCAGGTCGTAGCGCGGATAGGTGAAGTTGTCCGGATCGCCGCCGTAGAAGGCCGCCTGCTGCTCCGGCGCGAAGACCAGGCGCACGTCGGTGTAGACCTTGTACTGGTAGAGCCAGTACTCGCCGCCCTGGTAGAACCCAACCACGTCGGAGCGATAGCCGGTCTTGACGTTATGCGCTTTGTTGAGAACGTCGGTGCTTTCCTTGGTGAGGGCGGCGATCTCGGCGTCGCGGGCCTTCAGGGCCTTGGCCTCGTCGGTAATGCCTTTGGCCGCGCCCTGCACCCGCGCGGTCACATCCTGCATGGCTATCAGAACGTTGATTTCCAGATCGGGAGACTTCATCTCCTGGTCCGGCGTGGCGGCATAGAAACCGTTGAGGAGATAGTCGTGCTCGGCTGTGGAGTTCTTCTGCAACTGGCCGCGGGCCACGTGATGGTTCGTAAGCAGCAGGCCGTCGGAGCTGACAAAGGAGCCTGATCCGCCGTCGTTGAGCCGAACGCTGGAGAGGCGCAAGTGGTCGAGCCAGGCCTGCGTGGGTGTGAAGTTGTATTTTGCCTTGAGCAGTTTCAATGGCGGGTTGTCGAAGGTCCACATGCCTTCTTCGGCATGGATCACAGGCGAGGCGGCCAGCAGAAGCGCGGCCGGCAGCAGAAGCATGGTGCGAAAATTGCGAGTGCGCATCGGAGTCCTCATGGGTTAGCAAGTTAGCGGAGTTACCGGAGTTAGCAGGGTTGGCGGAGCAAGCGGGGCCAACAACGCTAACTCGGCTAACCACGCAAGCCCCGCTGCAATTTCGGTTACGGCAGCACCAGCACTTCAACGCCGGAAGCTGCGTCTTTCTGGCGGAAAACCTGTTCGGTGGCCTTCTGGAACTCCTCCGGTTTGGCGTTGGGAATGTCGGTGAAGGTCTGCGGATTGCGGTCGGTGAGCGGGAACCAGGAGCTCTCGACCTGGACCATGATGCGATGGCCGCGGCGGAAGGTGTGAAACAGATCGGGCATCGTAAAGTTGACGTCGGCCTCTTTGCCTGGCGTCAGCGGCTCGGGCTTCTCCCAACTGTTACGAAATTTGGCGCGGAAGGGTTCCCCGCGCAGAAGTTGTTGGTAGCCGCCCATGTGCAGCGGCGGCGCGTCCTGGATGCGCTTGCTGCCGTTCAGCGAGTCGTCCGGGTCAGGGTAGTTCTCCGGATAGACGTCGATGAATTTTACATCAAAATCCGAGTCGGTGCCGGTGCTGGCGATCTTCAGTTTGGGCGAGATGGGGCCGGCGATGGTCACGTCCTCGTCGAGCGGATCGGTTTCGTAGACCAGCACGTCGGGCCGGTAGCTGGCGAAGCGCTGGTCGTCCACCATGTAGCGCTGGGGCACGGTGTCGGTGGTGTAGCCGACAAAGGGAACGGAATGGTTGGGGTCGCTGACGTACTCGTCGACTCCTTTGGTTTCGGCAGGCGGGTCGAAGCTGAGCTTGCCGCCGGAGTGGAAGTAGAGGGTTTTGGCCGTCGCGGCCTTGGGGGGCCAGGCGTCAAAGGTGCGCCAGACGTTGGTTCCGGTCTCAAAGACCACGGCTTTGGGCTGGGCCGCGCCCTTGCCCTTGAGGTAATGCTCGAAGAAAGGGAACTGGATGTTGGCGCGGAAGTAATCGCCGGTCTTCGAGTTGAACTGCACATCGCCAAGGTGGGTGCCGTCGCCGTGCGCCCAGCCGCCGTGGACCCAGGGGCCCTCGACCAGCGTCGTGGGTGTGTCGGGGTTGAATTTGTTGATGGCGTAGAAGGTGCGGTAGGGGCCGGAGAGGTCTTCGGCGTCGTACCAGCCGCCCACCACCAGCACCGCGCAATGCACGTTCTTCATGTGGCGGGAGAGATCGCGCGCCTGCCAGTAGGCGTCGTAGGTGTTGTGCTTTGCCTGGTCGTTGAAGAGCCAGTTGGAGCCCTTCAGGTAGAGCTTGTCGAGGTTGGCGATGTTACCGGCCTGGAGATAGAACTGGTACCTGTCCGGGGTGCCGAAGTCGAAGCCGACGGTGGGCCTGGGCGTCTCCGGGTTCTGGTTGGGCTTGAAAAAGTTGTAGAAGCCGAAGTTGGCCGAGAGCATGAAGGCTCCGCCATGATAGGCGTCGTCGCCCAGGAAGAGGTCGGTCATGGGCGCCTGCGGGCTCGCCGCGGCGAGGGCGGGGTGGGAATCGATGATGGAGGCCGAGGTGTAGAAACCGGGGTAGGAGATGCCCCAGATGCCGGCCTTGCCGTTGTTGCCGGCCACCTGCTTGAGCAGGAACTCAATGGTGTCGTAGGTGTCGGAGGCGTCGTCGACGTCCTGGGGGGACTTTTTCTCGTCGATGTGGGGACGCATTTCCTGGAATTCGCCTTCGCTCATCCAGCGCCCGCGCACGTCCTGGTAGACGAAGATATAGCCGCTCTTCTCGAACTCTTCGGAGGGTCCGAGGTGCTTTGGGTACTGGTCCTCGCCGTAGGGACCGACGCTGTAAGGGGTGCGGTCCATCAGGAACGGATAGGGACCGCCGGCGGGGTCCTTGGGCACGTAGACGGCGGTGAAGAGCCGCTTGCCGTCGCGCATGGGGATGCGGAACTCGTACTTGGTGTAGTGGGCGCGGACGTAGTCCTCAATGGGTGCAGGGGGCGCCGGTTGCTGGGCGCGGACGAGGGTGAGAGCAAGAGCAAAAACGGCCAGAACGGCAAAGGCGAGGCGGTGCGGCTTGGGCATCGGATGCAAGAATCTCCTGAGCAACCAGAGTACTCCAGGGAGGCGGCCAATTGGCAGAGGTAAGCGGTGGGGTTTCAAGGCGTAGAGATTCCCGGGCCGATTGAAAGCCTCGGCCCGGGAACTCAATAACGAAGGCGTGCTCGGACGCGTGGATTTCCGCGTTCTACAGGTCGAAGTACAAAAAGAACTCGTAGGGCACGGGGCGCAGGTTGACCGGCGCCAGTTCGCGTTCCCGCTTGTACGAGATCCATGTCGAGATCAGGTCCTCGGTGAACACATTGCCTTCGAGCAGGAAAGCGTGGTCCTCCTCCAGCGCGACCAGGACCTCGCCCAGCGAGCCCGGCGTGCTCTTGATCATCGCGGCCTCCTCCGGCTCCAGTTCATACAGATCCTTGTCGAGCGGTTCACCCGGATCGATCTTGTTCTTGATTCCGTCCAGGCCGGCCATCAGCAGGGCGGAAAAGCACAGGTAGGGGTTCGCCGACGGATCCGGACAGCGGAACTCGATGCGCTTGCCCTTGGGGCTCTTCGAATACACCGGAATGCGCACCGCGGCGGAGCGATTGCGCTGCGAATACGCCAGGTTTACCGGCGCCTCGTAACCCGGCACGAGGCGGCGATACGAGTTGGTCGTGGGAGCGCACAACGCCAGCAGCGCCGGAGCGTGCTTGAGCAGGCCGCCGATGTAATAGAGAGCCGTCTGGCTCAGCAGGCTGTAGCCTTTGGGATCGTAAAAGAGATTGGTGTCGCCCTTCCACAGGCTCTGGTGCACATGCATGCCGGAGCCGTTATCGCCGAAGATCGGCTTGGGCATGAAGGTGGCCACCTTGCCGTGCTTCCTGCAGACGTTGCGGATGATGTACTTGTAATACATCACGTTGTCCGCCATTTTCTTCAGCGGCGAGAACCGCATGTCGATCTCGGCCTGGCCGGCGGTTCCCACCTCGTGATGGTGCACTTCCGCAGGGATGCCGACCTCCCTCATCTTCAAAATGATTTCGGAGCGCAGATCCTGAAACTGATCGGAGGGCGGCACCGGGAAGTAGCCCTCTTTGTGGCGGAGCTTGTAGCCCAGGTTGGGGCCTTCCTCGCGGCCCGTATTCCAAACGCCTTCACTCGAGTCGATGCGATAGTAGCCGGTGTAAGCGGTCTGGTCGTAGCGAACGTCGTCGAACATGTAGAACTCCAGCTCCGGGCCCCAGTAGCTAACATCCGCGATGCCGCTGTTCTTCAGGTACGCTTCCGCCTTTTGCAAGATGAAGCGCGGGTCGCGGCCATAGGGCTTGCCCGAGATCGGGTCCTTCACATCGCAGATGATGCTCAGCGTGGGAATCTCCAGACAGGGGTCCGGATACGCCGTCTCCGGGTCCGGGAAAAGCAGCATGTCGCTTTCGTTGATCTGTTGGAAACCGCGGATGCTGGAGCCGTCGAACCCGATCCCCTCGGTGAACAGATCTTCATCCAGGTCTTCGACCGGGATAGAAAAATGCTGCCACATGCCGGGCAGGTCGATAAACCTCAGGTCCACGATCTTCGCGCCAGTATCCTTGGCCAGCTTTACCACGTCGTTTGCACTCTTGGGCATAGTCCATTCTCCTTGATGATTTGCCTCCCTGTTGGCTGCGTCGAGGCTCCGTAGCGATGCACGAACAACTTGGTATGAACGGGAAGGTGAATCGATTATATTCCCTGGAAGCGTGCTTTTTTGCACCGATTCTCCGGAATTGTGGCGCTGGCGAGCGGATTCGCAAGACCAGAACTGCCTCTGTGGGCGAAAAGCATAACGATTCCGGGCGTTTACCAGGAGATGGGCGGCTCGGCGCCCTTTCCTCATTTTGTCGAGCGTTTACCCTCAAAAAGCATGCGTACCCCTATTCCTTGAACGGTACGTCTACTTCGAGATAGTTGCCGTGTTGCGCCACGTTTACGGCTGCAACGATGTTTTCCGCAACCAGCTTCACCACGGGCCATTGTGAACGCTCAAGCACGACGAGCGTAATTTTGCGAACCTTCAAGTTCCGCGATCTTTTTCTCAGGATATCCGACCGACTGAGCAAAGAGCACCCGCTGTTCCGGCCGCAAACCGAGCGATTTCGCGAGGCCGGCCTTATCGCAGTTGTGAAACCATGCCGCCAATCCCTGTGCCGCGGCGAACAAATGCACGTTGCCCGCAATGAGGCCGGTATCTACGTAGTAGTACGACTTCTGAACTTCAGGATCGTGCAACCCGGGCTCCTGAAAGCCCGCCGTATGGGTCAGCCGATGAACGTCGACGACGTAGATCAGTTGCACAGGCGCTTTCGCATCGATGCCTCGCTGGCCGGGAGTCATCGCGGAGGCGCGCAGATCGCCGGCGGCGATGGGCGCTAACAGGTTGTTGAATGCGTCGTATAGATAGACGCCCTCCTTGACGGCGACATAAATGTCAATTTCCTGCGAGTTGCTGGCCGAGGCGGCTGTCCTGCCAGGGACTCCAAACGGGCCGGCGGTGCGATTTACCCCGCAGGCGGCCCACAGGAGATTCGAAAGCAACTGCCTGGGCAGTGGCGTCGCGCTGATCTCCCGCGTGGTCTTTCGCTGTTCCAGCGCGGAAAAAACCGAGGCGCCTGGGTCGTTTGTCGGCAAGGGAAGTTGAACGGCTTGCAAGGCCTCAGGATTTGTCATGTTCTTACCCTCTTTTTCATCATAGCCCCCACCTGACCCGCTTCGTGGCTGGCCGTGGCAGGCTGGTCCGGCTGCTCGAAATAGGGAAGCTCGAAAACGTGGTCAGGCCAGGGAAAAGGAAGGCTGCCGTCGGCGTCTCCCGAGGCTCACCCTTTGCGGTCCATGCCGCTTTTCTCCGCCCTTCACCCTTTCCTGATGGCTCCTTTATACCCTGTGTGTTACAAGCTAAAGAACAGGGTTCAGGCGGGATGGGGTTGGAAGCTGGAGCGGGGCGGGTGCGGCGCACCTGGCCTGGGAGGCTGCATCTCATTCGCCGCCGGAGCCCGAATTTGCGGCAAGGAAAGCACACTGCCCCTCATGAGCGCTGGACCTACAGTGGAACTGGAGACGCTCTTTGGAGACTATCCTCTCGACCAGGCATTCGACGAGATGCGCGAGCGGAACGGCGAAGTGCGGCCGCAGTACCGGGCGCTGGCCGAGACGCTGGCGCGGCTGCCCAAGGAGGAGTTGCAGCGGCGCAAGCAGTCGGCGGACCTGTCGTTTCTGACCCAGGGCATTACCTTCACCGTCTACGGGCGCGACGAGGGCACGGAGCGCATCTTTCCCTATGACCTGCTGCCGCGGCTGGTTACGGCCGAGGAGTGGGACCGGATCGAGCGCGGCCTGACCCAGCGCATCACCGCGCTCAACCACTTTCTGCACGACGTCTACTTCGACGCCAAGATCCTGAACGACCGGGTGGTGCCGCGCGAACTGGTTTACAGTTGCAAGCACTACCGGCGGCAGATGCGAGGCTTGCAGGTGCCGCGGAATGTCTACATCGCGGTGGTGGGCTCCGACCTGCTGCGGCTGAATACCGGCGAGTTTGTGGTGCTCGAAGACAATCTCAGGGTGCCCTCCGGGGTGAGCTACATGCTGACCAACCGCCGGGTAATGAAGCGGACCTTCCCGAAGCTCTTCCACAGCTACGGGGTGCGGCCCATCGAGCACTATCCGCAACTGCTGCTGGCCACGCTGCGTTCGCTGGCGCCGGAGGGCCGGCCGGAGCCGAATATCGTGCTGCTGACGCCGGGAGTCTTCAACTCCGCGTACTTCGAGCACACCTATCTGGCCCGGCAGATGGGCATCGACCTGGTCGAAGGCCGCGACCTGGTGACCCACGACAACATCGTCTACATGCGCACCACCGACGGGCTCAAGCGCGTGGACGTGATCTACCGCCGCGTGGACGACGACTTCAGCGATCCGTTGATCTTTCTCTCGGACTCGTCGCTGGGCTGCGCGGGTCTGTTCAACGCCTACCACGCCGGCAACGTGACGGTGACCAACGCCTTCGGCACGGGGCTGGCCGACGACAAGGCAGTTTATGCGTATGTGCCGCGCATCATCCGCTACTACCTGGACGAGGAACCGATTCTGGCCAACGTGGAGACCTACCTGCTGACGGATGAGAAGGAGCGCCGGCACGTGCTGGCCAACCTGGACAAGCTGGTGGTAAAGGCGGTCGGTGAGAGCGGCGGCTATGGAATGTTGATCGGTCCGCACTCGACGGCGCGCCAGCGGGAGGAGTTTGCCCGCCAGATCGAAGCCAACCCGCGCAACTACATTGCGCAGCCCACGCTGGATTTTTCCCGCGCTCCATGCCTGATCGGCAACCATCTGGAGCCGCGCCACGTGGACCTGCGCCCTTACGTGCTGTTTGGCGACAAGGTGAACATCGTACCTGGAGGGCTGACGCGGGTGGCTCTGGAAAAGGGTTCGCTGGTGGTGAACTCCTCGCAAGGCGGCGGCAGTAAAGACACGTGGGTTCTGGAACAATAGTCCAACACAGGGTTGGGGAAGGTACTTGCGATGCTATCGCGCGTTGCCGACAATCTCTACTGGATGAGCCGCTACCTGGAGCGGGCGGAGAACACCGTGCGCCAGCTTGACGTGACCATGAGCCTGATGCTGGATACCAGCGACACCAGCGCGGAAAAGCGCTGGCAGCGAATGGTGGCTTCGCTGGGCAATCCGGTGGGCATGGAGTGGAACGGCGATCTGGATGCGATGGCCAGCAAGCTGATATTCGACAGCCTCAGCCCGGCCAGCGTCACGTTTTGCGTGAACGGGGCCCGGGAAAACGCGGGCCAGGTGCGCGAGGAGATTTCGAGCGAGCAGTGGCAGCGGCTGAACCGGCTTTTCCACCAGATGCACGCGCCGCTCGCGCAGGTCCAGGTCCGCACCAGCATCAACGATTTGCTGGCGTCGGTGGTGGATGGCATTCACCTGTTCCAGGGTGTGAGCGACACCACCATGATCCATGGCCAGGGCTGGCAGTTCATCCGCCTGGGCCGCTACCTGGAACGGGCCTACGCCACCGCCACGCTGCTCGAGGTCTACCAGCCGGATCTGTTTCAGGTGCATGAGCGCGAGGACTCCGGATACCAGTATCTTGAGCTGGTGGGGCTGCTGCGCTGTTGTACCTCCTTCGAGGCCTACTGCCAGGTCTACACCGCCGATCTCTCGCCCGGCCGCATTCTGGAATTCCTGCTTCTCAACCGCGGCTTTCCCCATGCCATCCGCTACGCCGTCGACGCCATCCGGCGCGCTGTCGAATCCATCCAGCGCAGCGGCGGGCGCCGTACTCCGGACGAGTTGACTGCGGTCATCGGCCGGCTTAACGCCATGCTCGGCTACACCACGATGGGGGAGATCCTGGCGGGCGATACGGCGAGCTTCCTGCACACCATCCGGGAGCAATGCATGCGCATTCATGAACTCATCTACCGTTACTATGTGCAGTACTCCATCCAGTCCGCACTGGCGGTTTAGCAAGAAACGGGGAGCGAAGATGAATTTTTATTCCATACGGCACCTTACGCGCTTCCGCTACTCGGACCCCATCAGCGAGAGCGTCATGGAGGCGCGCATGAATCCGCGCTCGGACTCGAACCAGCACTGTCTCATGTTTTCGCTGTCGGTGAGCCCGCGGTGCCGCGTCTTCAGCTATCGCGACCACCTGGGCAACAACGTGCAGCACTTCGATATTCCCGGCGAGCACAACCAACTGGTGATTGTGGCCGAGTCGGTGGTGGAGCAGCAGGTGCTGCCCGATGTGCCCCGTTTCCTGTCGCCCGACGCTTGGGAGGCGCTCGACGACCTGGTCGAGGCCGGCGACTACTGGGAGATGCTGCTGCCCTCGACCTTTGCCGTCGAGACTCCGGCGCTGACGCTGCTGGCCAAGCAGATGGGCGTCACCCGCCGGGACGATCCGTTGATGCTGGTGCAGGAGCTGAACCAGCGGCTCTTCGACTACTTCGAGTATGTGCCGCGCTCCACGCGCGTGGACTCGCCGATCGATGAAGCCATCGTCAGCGGCAAGGGCGTCTGCCAGGACTTTGCCCACACCATGATCGCGCTCTTGCGCCACGTGCGGATTCCGGCCCGCTATGTTTCCGGCTACCTGTACCGGAGCCGTGAGGACCACGATCGCTCGACGCCGGACGCCACCCACGCGTGGGTCGATGTGCTGCTGCCGTATCTGGGCTGGGTGGGATTCGATCCCACCAACAACCTGGTGGCCCACCACCGGCACATCCGCACGGCCGTGGGCCGGGATTACGCCGATGTGCCTCCGACGCACGGCATCTTCCGCGGCAAGGCCGAAAGCGAGCTCTATGTGGCCGTGCATGTGGAGGCCAGCGACCAACCGCCGGCCCTGGACCGCAAGCTGCCCATCCCGGACGATTGGAGCGTGCTGGTGGAGCGCGCCCAACAGCCTCCGCAGCCCATTTTGCCCTTCATTGATTTGCAGCAGATGCAACAGCAGCAATAAGTTCGTCCGGTTGCAATCGCGCAGCGCGGAAGTTTTTTGGGAGCGTCCGACGGCCGTTTCACGGTTGTCGCTTGGGGAAGAAACTGGCGAAGTTTCTAGTACTGTCCTATCACTGCGTTGCAGCTAAAAAGTTTGGTAAGGGAATTGCTTATTTCTTTGGCTTCTCGGACTTTTCAATGAACTCTTTCACGCTCTTCGCACAAGTCTCCGCTGTTTTCTCGAACTGATTGGTTCCCGTCTTGCCTGCTGAATATGCGAAAACAATCTGCGAAGATCGCGGATCGACTATGGAAATGCTCACACTGGTTGATCCGAGGGCGGCATGAGCAGCCCTTCGTTCCGCTGCCCTCTGGCTACCTAATTCCCACCCTTGATTCCACGCGTCATTGTTGCCGTTATTGACATTCGTGCTGTTCACCGCGTTTTTATTCACGCTGGAGTCGTTGACGACAACCGCTGGTTGGCTAGGAGTCTGATGGTTGACGTTGCTCGTGATGATGTAATCCGCCTTGCCTTTGTCAGCTACCACGGTCAGCGGAACATGCTTCTTAACAATTGCAGCGGCAAGATAGGTTTCGTATCCGTCCATCGGTTCAATGTAGACGGTGGACCCGCTCTTGAACTGCGGAGCTTGAGCGAGCGAAATGGTGGAGAACGTGAGCAGCAAAAAAGCGAGTGAGCGATTCATGGCAACTCCTTTGCTAGCGGCGGGTTCGCTTGGTCTCCGCGCCGGTTTTTCCAATTTGCGCTATTATAGGGCAAACGAAAAGGCCCCGATCAGGGGCCTTGACGTGCGGCATATAATCCGTGAAGCGGTCGAGTTCGACCGTTGCATTCTTGGCAGACGGCACGGGCTGAATCGGCGTATGCGCTCCTAGATAGGAGCGTAATGGTAAAGCAACGTTCAAGTCAAGATAGGCAAAGTATTCTCAGCCCGGAGGGCATTCCATTGACCATGCAAATCGGAATGGTTGGCTCAGATGGGACTATATTGGCCAGCGATACGCAGTGGACGCGCAATATAGAAACGCTGAGAAATGGCCGTCACATAGGGCAGGTGATTCGCTCTTGGACGAATCGCAGCAAGATTAAGACTAACGGCCACATGGTAGTCTCTTGTGCTTTGGATAAGAAGACCGCAGACACCACCGCAGAGGCTATTCTCTTGCGGTTTAATGGCGAAGCCCCTGAAGCATCAATTCAGGAGATTGCCGATAGTATTCCCGAGGCAGAGAGATGGGACGCTCAGGGGTTGATTGTTATTCCGCCCTTTCAACTATTCCGGTTTCAGCTTGCCATGCAAGAGGGGCAATGGACTCCGTTTTGTGAGCCGTCAGACGGATTCGACATTGCCGGGGATATGGGAACTCCAGCTATTTTCTGGATTCACAGGTTCTACCATCAATTTCTCACCGCAGAGCAATTGATTCCCCTTGCTGCCCACATGATTATGGCGTCCCATCACCTGAATACTGCGGGTATTGGCGGATTGGAGATCGTTGTCTGTAAGGAAGGCGGAAACGAATTCCTTCCACGCGAGGAAACTGTCAAATTGCAAAAAGCGGCATGGGATCGTGATAAGGCTATCGAGAAAATGATCTTTGGAAATGACGCTTCTCTCCAAATCTAATAAGAGAGAAAGAAGACTGAATGATCCTCCATTGTCCAAATTGCCAATCCACACTGTTCAAGGTGAAGCAAGAGTCAGATTGTAGCCAAATCCTGTACTGTTTTCATCCAAATCAGTGCGACTGGAGTTTCAGGATCAATCCTCCCGCACCTTTGCTTCCCTCAAGAAAAAAGCGGAAGCCCTGAGCCTCCGCTTCCCGCGATCCGGTTAAGCCGCTATCAGGCCTGAAATCTCCCACACGCGGGTTGCAATTCCGCTTTCCATGGCCGGTGTGACTTTCAACGTCTGGTGAACGCGGCAAAAGTTATAATACGCAAACCATAGGGAATAAGCGGCTTGCAGGTTCTCCCACTTCTTAGAAAACCCATTGGTAAGCCGGGTCATGCGCCGCATTCCCATCCTGATACTCAGGTTTTGGCGCTCAATATGGCCGGGTGCCCCATGTCTCGCCTCTGAGACCTGGGTGTATCGCTGGACGCGGTTTGCAGATAATTACTCTCCCTTCGCGCACAATAGCAAGTAGAGGACAGGCAGGAAACCACCGGGGTCCCCGGCGACAGGTCTTCGTCGCTGGGGTGGCTCAACCACCCTGCGCCCTCGGAGTGCAAACCATGAAAAACATCACTGTTATCGTCAGCGACCAGGCATACCGCCGGGCGCGGGTTTGGGCAGCCGAGCGCGACGCATCGCTGTCCCGGATTGTCGAGTACCTTATCGAAACCCTGCCCGGAGTCTCGCTTGCCGCACATGCGTTCCCCGTGGCCAAATCGGACTCCACCGGGGCCGCCGCACCGCCTGCTGAAGCTTTTTAAGCGAAAAAGTCTACCTCAATCCCTACTTTCACTGCGGGTGAATGCCTTGCAAATACTTCAAACGAAAACGCTTGACAGCAAGTGCCCCGGTGCCGCCTGGTCCCGGAAAATCGCGTTCTTGGGCCGTGAAACTGTGGAGCCGCTTTAACCCATGCAGATTCAATGGCTTACCACGGACGGTTTCACGAAAACATAGATAATGTGCTTCTGTGAAATTTGGAGGCCCTCGCAACCCAAGCATAATCAATGGATTACGATGGGCATCTCAGAGCGGCGTAATTCGACGCAAATACTGTGAAACTGTGGCGCGTGCCTCTCACCCTCGGCTGGGCGGCTTCAGCCCCAGCCGGGTGCCACAGGTCTCTCTTCTGAGACCTGGGATCGTAGTTCAAGCGGCGCACCCAAGCCGCCTTGGCGACCGCACCTTCCGCCGGATGCAGTTTGGGCTACGGTTGGATTTCTAACAATGTGCTGAGAACTTGATCGAGAGCAAAGGCCGGAGCGGAAGCTCCGGCCTGTTGCGTACAGGCAAGTTATTCGTTTCCTGCTAACTCAACTGGACCTCGATTTTCACCACCGAAGCGGGCGGGAAGGTGAAGCTCAGCGAGCCGGGGCGCAGGCTGACCTCGGCGGTGCGGGTTTTGACCTGGTCCGGCTGGTCGAGGGTGTTGTGGGCGTGGATGTCGCTCTCGGCGACAACCCAGGCTTTGGCTCCGGCCGCGCTTGCGCCGCGCAGGACGATTTCGGTCTCGCGCGGCTGGCTTACGTCGGGGTTGACCGCGGTGAGGGTGAGCGTCTTGCCCTTGAGCGAGGCCGATCCCTTGAGGCCCCAGAAGCTGGCCGGCTTGCCGTCGCGGTCATAGCGGACCTCAGGGGCTGAGAACTCGGAGCGCAGCGCCGTGCCGCCCTGGTGCGCCGCGTAGAGCTCGAAGACGTTGAAGACCGGCGTGGTGGCGAACTTGTCTCCGTGCGTGAGGAAGAGCGCATTGAGATTGTTGACCAGTTGCGCGCAGGCGGCCATGCCCACCTTGTCGGCATTGCGGTTGAAGGTGTCGAGCGAGATGGCGGTCATGACGGCGTCGCGGACGGTGATCATCTGGCCAAGCAACTGTTCAGGAGAGTTTTCGGTGCCGGGGCGATACCAGGGGCCGTACTCATCCACGACAAGCTTCACCTTGTGATCGAGATCGAACTCGCCGAGCGCGGTCCAGTGATCGAGGATGATGCCCTCCATGCGATCGGTCTCCTTGCCCAACTCATACCAGTCGATGGGGTCGAACTTGAGCGCGTCGCCCTTGCCTGCGTCCCAGTCCTGGGTCTTGCCGCGGGAGAGATTCCACGCGTAGTGATGGACGCTCAGGCCCCACACGCTGTGAGGATCGTGGCTGGGTTGGCCGTGGTAGAGCTTGTTGAAGAAGCCGCGTGTCCAGGCCTGCTCATCGCTGTTGGGTCCTGAGGCGACAAAGCGCAGCGGCACACCGTAGCTGGGAACCCAGGTGGTGTAGCGCTTGAACTCGATGGCGTAGTCTTCGGGGTCAAAGTTACCGCCGCAACCCCAGCTCTCGTTGCCCACACCCCAATAGCGCACGTTGTATGGATCGCGAGAGCCGTCGGCCGCGCGGGTCTCGGCCAGCGTCGTGGTTCCGCGCGGCGAGTTGCAGTACTCCACCCAGTGGTCGAAGTCGAGCGGCGTCAGGCTGCGCACGTTGGCGGCGATGTAGGGCTCGGCGCCGCACAGCTTGCAGAAGCGCGCAAAATCGTCGGTGCCGAACTCGTTCGGCTCGTAGACCTGCGGGATGTTCTGCTTCTGTTGCGCAGCGGTGAAGTTATCGGTCCAGAAGTTGGTGTGGCGAGGGCGCTTGTTTCTGGGGCCGATGCCGTCGCGCCAGTCGTAACTGTCGGCAAAGCAGCCGCCCGGCCAGCGCACGACGGGAGCCTTGATGGCGCGCATCTTCTCAATGATTGCGGAGCGCAAGCCATGCTGGTTGGGAATCTTCGAATCGTCGCCGACGTAGATGCCGTCGTAGATGACCGAGCCGAGGTGCTCGGTAAAGTGCCCGTAGATTTCGGGCGCGATGGTGGCGATAGGCTCGTCCACCAGGATTTCAATGTGGCTGTCCGTCTGCTGGGCCAACGCTCGGCGCCGGCCAAAGACCAGCGCTGCGGCTGTAGATGCCGCTGCCGCTTTCAGGAAATTTCGCCGTTCCATGCATTCGCTCCTTGCTGATGAATCAATTCCTGTCGTAGTTCAAAGCCTGTATCCGAGCCGACTGGTCAGATTGGCCTTAATCCGCCTTCCGCACCTCGGCCGCAATCTTTCTCAGCTCCGGCAAAACCCGGCCGAGGGCGACTGGCGCCGCATCGCGGAGGCCCAAGGCAAAGTACACATCGCGATAATGCCGGTAGAGCTGTTCGTATACCGCGGCGGCTTTGGGGTCGGGTTCGACCGTGCGCAGAGGCAGACAGACCGCGGCTTGCGCTTCTTCAATGGTCTTGTAGGCGCCTGCGGCCAGCAATGCAAAGATCCCCGAGCCGAGGCTGGTGGGAATGCCCACGGGCACCAGGACCGGCTTCGAGAGCACGTTGGCATAAACCTGGTTCAGCACTTCACTCTTCTGCGGAATGCCGCCGGCGTTGATGACGCGATCGACGCGGACGCCGTATTCGGCCATGCGCTCCAGGATGATGCGGGTGTGGAAGGCGGTGCCCTCGATGGCGGCGAACAGCTCATCCTGCGCGGTGCTCACCAGGTTCCAACCCAGCGTCACGCCGCCCAACTCAGGATTCACAAGCACCGTGCGGTCGCCGTTGTCCCAACTCAGGCGGAGCAGGCCGGTCTGGCCCGCCTTGTACGCTTCCAGGCCTTCCGAGAGCGCGGAGACTGTTGTGCCGGCACGGCGGGCGATGCCGTCAAAGATGTCTCCCACGGCTGAGAGGCCGGCCTCGATGCCGGTATAAGCGGGATGCACGCTGCCCGGCACCACGCCGCAGACGCCGGGAACCAGTTGCGCCTCGCGGGCCATGGCGATGATGCAGGTGGAGGTGCCGACCACGTTTACCGCGTCGCCTTCGCGGATGTTGGAGCCGATGGCGTCCCAATGGGCGTCGAATGCGCCCACGGGGATGGGGATTCCGGCGCGCAGGCCCAGCGCCTCAGCCCATTTGGGCGAAAGATGACCGGCGAGGTGATCGCTGGTCAGGTATTCGCCGCCCATTTTGGCGCGCACGCCGGCGAAAAGCGGGTCGACGGCCACCAGAAACTCCTCCGGCGGCAGCCCGCCCCACCTGGGGTTCCACATCCACTTGTGGCCCATGGCGCAGACGCTGCGCTTGAGCCCGCTGACGGTAGTGATGCCGCTCAGAGTGGCGGCCACCATGTCGCAATGCTCGAGAGCGGTGACAAAGCGGGAACGCTTCTCGGGGTTGTGGCGCAGCCAGTGCAGCAGCTTGGCGAATCCCCACTCGTGAGAGTAGACGCCGCCGCACCACTCGATGCCTTCAAAGCCCATTTCATGCGCTTTTGCCGTAATCTCCTCGGCTTCGGCAAAGGCGCGATGATCGCACCAGAGGTAGTATTCGTCCAGTGGTTCCAGGCCCTCGCCGACGGGAATCACGCTGGAGCCGGTGGTGTCGAGCGCAATGGCGGCTACGTCGTCGCCGTGTACGCCGGTTGTCAGGAGCGCTTCGCGGGTGGCGGCGGCCAGAGCCGCCATCTGGTCGGCGTGAGACTGGGTGGCGAAGTTTGGGTCCTCGCGGCGGCGGTGGAGCGGGTAAGAGGCCGACGCGGTTCCGATGGGGCCCTTGTGGCTGTCGACGAGAGTAACGCGAACGCTAAGTGTGCCGAAGTCAACGCCGGCGACGATGGTCATGGAAAGAAGGCCCTCCGAGTAAACGCTTTCTCTTGCGCACACCAGAGTACACCATTTCAGTGGTCAGTGGTCAGTTTTCAGTGGTCAGTTTTCAGATATTAATTGTGAGAGCCCACCCTCAATCCGTGAGCCATCCCCGTTTGTTGCCCTGGGCAACCGCCTTCCGGGCGACATTGCGGGCGGGAGCGGACTTCCGGTGAACGCGCCCTTGCGGGTTTGTAAGCCGGCTACTTCTTCGCGCCCGGCAACATGCTTTTCAGTTTGTCCATCAGGCCGGGCTTGGCTGCGGGAGTGCCTGCCGAAGGCTTGGCCGGAGCTGGAGCCGGGAGCGGAATTGGCGCCTGAGCCGCAGGACCGGGCGCAGGTTTCCCAGCCGGTGGAGTGCCTTTTGGCTTGGCTGCGCCTTCTGCCGGCGCGGTTGCCGTCGCGGATCCCGGCAACGGCGAAGAGCCGTCCAGAATCTTGGCCGCAGTGATGGTCGGCACATTTTCGGTGTCGTTCTTTACCAGGATCGAGACCCTGCGGTTGGAGGGGTCGGTGGGATTGTCTTTTACCCGCAACATCTGGTCGGCATAGCCGCGCACCTGGGTGACCTGATCGCTGCGAACGCCGTTCTGTTGCAGCAGGCGCCGCGCGGAGTTGGCGCGGTCGGCGGAAAGATCCCAGTTGCTGTAGTTGTTGTCATTCGAGTAGGGCGTGGCGTCGGTGTGGCCCTCGATCAGCAGCGAATTGGGCAGGGTCTTCAACTCCGCGGCCAACAGCGCCAGCAACTCCTGTCCGCTGGCGCTCAGTTTCGCGCTCCCGAGTTCATAGAAGGTTCCATTCTTGCCCTCCAGCAGCTCGATGCGCAGTCCCTCGGGCGTGATGGTCATCTCAATCTGCTTGGAAAGCTGCTCCAACTCCTTCTTTGCCTTGATCTCCTCTTCGAGCTTTTCTTTCAGCTTCTTCATGTTGTCTGAGGGTTTAGTGATCACGGCTACGCCGTCCCCGGCCATGGTGGTGCCCAGCAGGTTGGCGGTGCCTTTGGGGTCGTTGAAGTAGCCGGCCACGGCCTTCTTGACCTTTTCGCTGGAGCCCATCAGCCAGAGAACGATGAACAGCGCCATCATGGCGGTGACAAAGTCGGCATAGGCCACCTTCCACGCGCCGCCGTGGTGGCCGCCGTGGCCGCCCTTCTTCTTGATGACGATGATGGGTTGAGTCTTGGCCGTCATGATGCCCCATTTCTCCCAGAAGTGATCGGCAGGATCTAGGCCGCGGCCGCTTCAGCGCCCGCAGCCTGTCCCTTGCAGTTCTTTTCCATCTCGTCGAAGCTGGGCCGCACATGGGCGGGAATCGCGCGCCGGCCCATCTCGATGGCGATCATGGGCGCCGAGCCCTTGAGAAAGGAAAGCAGCAGCACCCGCAGCACATGCAGGTACTCGTTGTGCGCATCGGCCGTTTTGCTCATGTTCGAACTCAAGGGACCGACCAGGCCATAGCACGCCAGAATGCCCAGAAAGGTCCCCACCAGCGCCGCCGCAACATGGGCGCCGATCTCTTCCGGCGGGCCGCCCAGCGAGCCCATGGTGATGACCACGCCCAGCACCGCCGCCACAATCCCTAACCCCGGCAACGCGTCGGCTATCGTGCTCAGCGAGGCGATCGGCTGCGTCGCCTCGTGGTGATGCACTTCCATGTCCAGCTCCATCATCTGGTCCATGTCGAACGGCTCCACGCCTCCGGTGATGGCCGTGCGCAGCGTGTCGCACACGAAGTCCCTGGCATGATGGTCGTTGAGGAAATCGGGATAGTTTTTGAAGATCGAGCTCTCACTGGGCTTCTCGACGTCCATCTCGACGCTCAGCAGTCCCTCCTTGCGCACCTTGTTCAAGAACTGGTACATCATCTTGAGCGTGCTCAGGTAACGCGGCTTACCGAACGGGGAGCCTTTCATAATGCCCAGCAAACCTGCCACGACCCCTTTGATGATGTGGATCGGATTGGCCACCAGCAGCGTGCCGATGGCCGCGCCGCCCAGAATCAGCAGCTCGGCCGGCTGGACCAGAACGGAGATGTGGCCCTTTTCCATCAGGAAGCCGCCAATGACCGCTCCAAAGACAACGACAATGCCTATGATGGCAAACATGAACGCCCCTCCGGCGCGGATGTTATCTGGTTTCCGCCCGCATGAAAGCTGGATAACATAGCAGCTTTCGCCCTTTCGAGCAGATCCGCCAAAGTCCCGGTCTGTTCCGCCTGGGCAGCGCCAATACTCACAGTGAGCGATACCCGGTCGCCCCACCAGTGGAAGTCCGCCGTTCTGGCCAGCCCAGCCAGAACCTGGGCATGAACCGCCAGCATCGCCGGCGTCCGCTCATGCGAGATTACGAGGAATTCGTTCTCGCCCCAACGCCCCAGATTCTCGGCCGGCCGCAACCCCTGCGCCAGGGCCCGTTCCACTTTTTCGAGCATGGTCTCGCAGGCGCCGGCGCCGTGAGTCTTGCGCAACTCGTGGGCCTGGTCGACGGTGATCCACAGCACGCCGAATGGCAGCTCACCGTGCGTAAAGTCCTCAAACAGCGTCTCCAGCCGGTTCTTGAGATCCGTCTGGCTGGTCTCTACTCCTTCGTCTTCGCCCGTCTCGCCGCGCGGCAGCGCATCCAGGCATTCCGCGGGATGAAACAAAACTGCCGTGCCGATGCGCCCCCCCATTCCGTCGCGCAACACCAGAATTCGCACCATCGCCGGCACTTCGTGTCCTAGTTTGTGGCGCGCGTGAACCAGGAATCCGTGCCCTGGTTGGGGGCCGGAATTGGGCTCTGGATCTCCAGGCGGAGCGCACTGGTCCAACAGCGGCTTCAGCGTCTCAGGCACAGGCCGGCCCATCAGGTCCATGGCGGCGTGCCCGGTAACGGCCTCCGCGGCCTTGTTCCAGAACAGCACACGGCACTTTTCGCCGAGCAGGGCGATGCCTTCTGGAAGATTGTCCAGCGCGGCCTCAAGGAATTCCGTGCGATCCATCATCCAAGCCTCATAATCTCCTCCATCGGCACGGGACGGACCAACTTCATTGTCTAGCCGTGTTGAAAAAGAGATTGGAGTTTGCTAATGGAAACAATTGGCCTGCTGCCGTCGGCAAACAGTACCAGGCGACCGTTACGGATCGACTTGGCGCTTCTTCAGCAGATTCAAGGCATCCTCGTTGCCGGCAACATCCAGCCGGCGCAGGGCATGTGGCTGCGGGAGAGAAAGCTGCGTACCCGGCGGTCCTTGAGCGGCCAGCGGCCCCCGATCGCATGAGGCCCCTCAAAAAGGTGGCTGTTAGCCGGCCTGCCCGGCATGCGCTGGTCGCCGGTCAGCAGCGCCACCGGCTCTGGGCGGGTTTTCAGTTGGGCCAGCGTGTAAAGCGCGGCCTGGCCACCAGCCGCGCCCATCACCCGGTAAATGGTTCCATATTCCCGCCGCGGGTTCTGCTCCGCGGTTTCCAGCGCGTTTGCGTCGTCATCCACCGGCAGCAGAGTCGGCCTCGCCGTATGCCCGGTTCAGGGCCTGCCTTCCCCCAAAAGTATCAAAGGGATCAAACGGATTTTCGCGATGCAGCGCGTTAGCAAGTTGTAACCTGACTAGTAGGAAAACCTGCGGAGGAAGAATGATTTTCATCTCCAGCAGGCGAGGAAAGGACTCCGGGCAATTCGCAGTGTCGCAATTGCGGGCATTTGCAAGAGTTTTTGCTCTTCTGCCGATAGTGCCGCAAGGGGCAGGAACAGATACCTGAGCCCAAGCCGGTTCCGTTTTTCCGGGGGGAGAATCGAGCCGGCTCAAAGTCCTTCAATCGGGAATACGAGGCAGATGAGGCGGACATCATGAACAAGATCATCCTGGCCGATTCGCAGGCAATCTTTCGCGTAGGCACCGCCAAGGTGCTGGCTATGGACGAAGATATGCGCATCATTGCCCAGTGCACAGACCTGGATCGCATGCACCATGCCATCACCACTTTCCCTGGATCCATTGTCTTGGTTGCGGCGTCGTTGCGGCCGGACCTGATCCGGCTGCGCATTCTTCTTGAGACCACGGGCAGCCGGGGCATCGTGATTGCAGAGAACAACGACGCTGCGGGGATGTATCTGCAACAGGGCTTTCGGGGGGTGGTTTTTCGCAACGTCAACGGGCCGGCGCTGGTGGAGTGTGTTCGCCGGGTCGCCAGCGGCGACACCTGGGCGCCTCCCCAGCTGGTGCAACCCGAATCCGCCGAAGAGGATATGGTGGGAACACGGGTCCGGGACCGGCTCACCCCCAAGGAGATGCGGATCGTGGCGCTCATCGTCCAGGGCTGCAAGAACCGCGAGATCGCCTTCCGGCTCAAGACCACCGAGCAGGTGATCAAGAACTATTTGCGGTCAATCTACGACAAGACCGGAGTAAGCGACCGGCTGGAACTTGCCCTGTTCACCATCCATCACCGGGTGCTGGCGCAGGCCGCCGCAGAAGTAGGCAGCAAGATCGAGGTCGAGGAGCAGGCCGCGCCCACGGCCGTGGCGTAGCGCTTTCTTCAAGGCCTGTTTGAAGGTCAATGAACTGAAGGGGGATGGGCATGAGCCTGTCCCCCTTCGAGCATCAGAGGGTTTCCGATCGGAACTACGAGACGCGGACCACCACCTTGCCCACCTGCTGGTTCGACTCCAGGAATTGATATGCCGCGACAGTCTCCGCGAATGGGAATGTCCGGGCGATCTTGGGCACGAAGCGCTCGTCGGCCAACCGGTCGAAGACATACTTCTTCGCCGTCGCGGCAGTTGCCGGATCGCGTGTGACCTGCATCAATGTATAGCCGTGGACGCTCAAGGCGCTGACCATCGCCGCCACCAGCGGGAACGGTGTCGGCGCTCCGGCCAGCGCCCCGTATTCGATGAGGACGCCGCCATGGGCCGCCGCCGCAGCCAGCTTTTCAATGCCTGGGCCAGCCACCGGATCGAAGGTGATGCGAGCGCCCTGGCCGCCGCTGATCTCCCGCACGCGCGACACGTAATCTTCTTCGTCGCTGACGATCACGTGGTGGGCGCCGAGAGCCAGCAACTCCGCGCGCTTGGCTGCCGTGCGCGTTACCGCAATCGCCGTGGCGCCCTGGTCGCGCACAATCTGGATGGCGGCCAGCCCCACGCTCGATGAGGCCGCGGGAATGGAGACGAAATCCCCGGCCTTCACGCCGCCCACCAGCACCAGCGCTCCATAGGCCGTCAGGTACTGCATCCAGATGGCTGCTGCCTGGACCGGAGTCAGATTCTTCGGGTACTCGCCCAGCACCTCGACTGGAACAATGGCCTCTTCGCCCAGAGTGCCGTAGCGATTCTGCGAAAACCCTGGAATCGTGGCCACCGGCTTGCCGATCCAGCCTGGATCGACTCCTTCGCCCACCGCTTCCACCACTCCAGCTACCTCGTAGCCGATGCGAGACGGAAGCTGCGGCGTCTCAAAGTACCTGCCGTGGTAGTAAACCGACTCGGCCCGATTCAGGCCTGCCGCCTCAACGCGCAGCCTTACCTCGCCCTTGCCGGGCCGTTGCGATGGAACCTCCTCGATCCGGAGGTGTTCCGGTCCGCCAAGCTGGTGAAAACGAACAATTCTGGGCATGTGCTCTCCTTTACGCCATTGGATGGCAGTAAGGAGAGGAAGATGCGAGCCAAAGATCGGGAGTTGGCGGCTATAGCGATTTCAGGGTTGCTGGAATGGGAGCCCATGCATTCAAGTGGCTTTTTCCCCAAGAAAAAGCCACACAGCTGGAACTCCGCCACGGCATATTAACCCCGAAGTTGCTTTAGAGCTTCTCGGCTACGCTTTTGGCTTGGGTGAAGAGCAGCAGGTAGTCGGGGCCACCGGCCTTCGAATCCGTTCCGCTCATGTTGAACCCGCCAAACGGGTGCGCTCCCACCATCGCGCCGGTACACTTGCGGTTAATATACAGGTTGCCAACATGGAACTCGCGGCGGGCCTGCGCCTTGCAAGCGGAATCCGTGGTGTAGATGGAGCCGGTAAGGCCGTACTCAGTGTTGTTGGCCACGGCCAGGCCCTCTTCAAAGCTTTCCACTTTGATAAGCGCCAGGACCGGTCCGAATATCTCCTCCTGGGCGAGAACTGCGTCCGGCGCAATGTCGGCAAACACTGTCGGCTCAAGGAAGTAGCCGCCGTCCACGGTTGCGGGGGCGTGGCCGCCGGCAATCAGGCGGCCTTCCTGCTTGCCGATCTCGATGTAGGCGAGCATGGAATCGAGAGCGGCCTTGTTGATGACCGGACCGAGATTGGGGTTGGCGGCGGGGTCGCCGACGGCAAGCTGGGCGACACGCTCGCGGATGCGCTCGGTAAACACCTGATACAGCGGGGCTTCAACGATGGCGCGGGAACAGGCGGAACATTTTTGGCCACTGAAACCAAAGGCGGAGGCGACGACCCCTTCAACGGCGGAGTCCAGATCTGCATCGGCGCAGACGAGGATGGAATCCTTGCCTCCCATTTCAAGAATTGTCCGCTTGATCCAGATCTGGCCGGGCTGGGGATGGGCGGCGCGCTCGTGGATTTCCAATCCAACTGTCTTGGAACCGGTAAAGGCGATGAAGCGAGTCTTGGGATGCTCGACGGTGGCGTTGCCGAAGGAGGCGCCGGAGCCGGGGCAGAAGTTGACGACTCCGCCGGGAAGTCCTGCTTCCTCAAGGACTTCAACAAACTTGGCGGCGATGGTGGGGGCGTCGGACGAGGGCTTCAGAATCACCGTGTTGCCGGTGACGATGGAGGCCGCGGTCATGCCGGCCATGATGGCGAAGGGGAAGTTCCAGGGGGAAATGACCGCGCCGACGCCGAGGGGGATGTAAAAGAGTTCGCAGCGCTCGCCGGGGTACTGGATGGGGGGCGCGGCGGTGGCCAGGCGGAGGGCTTCGCGGGCGTAGAACTCCAGAAAATCGATCGTCTCGCCCACGTCGGCGTCCGCCTCGGCCCAGTTCTTGCCCACTTCATAGGTGAGCCAGGCACAGAACTCGAACTTGCGGGCGCGGATGATGTCCGCCGCATCGAGGAGCAGGGAAACTCTTGTTTCTACGGGGGTTCGGCTCCAGAACTCGAAGGCGCGGAGGGCCGCGGCCATGGCTTGTTCGACGTGTTCCGCGCCGGCTTTCTGGTGGACGCCTACGACCTGGGCGGGGCGAGTGGGATTGAGGGAGCGGATCTTGCCCTCGGTTCTGAGGCTCCGGCCGCCGATGATGAGGTCGTACTCGCGGCCGAGCTGGCTGGCGACCAGGTCCAATGCATTCAGCATGCCGCGGGTGTTTTCAGGGGTTTTGAAGCTGGTAAAGGGCTCATTGGCGAAGCCGCCCTGGGGCGAGCGCGGCTGAATCTGGGTGGAAAGCGATGCGGTAGCCATAACGCATCCAGTGTAGTTCAGTCAGGGAACAGAGATCGGGGATCAGGGATCAGGGATCAGGTGGGGTTTGAAAAGGTCGGCATGTATGCGGACTAAATTTGAGGGCCTTCAGGGCGACAAAGCTGCTGAATTTGCAGGCCTACAGACCTACAAACGACAGATCGGCATTCCATGTTGAGAGAATGACGGGTTGCAGGCGGACAGAAAAGCTGGAAACGTCGGGCTGAAGCCCTACAAAAATGATCGAAACCATCGCGAAAATGATGAAAAACAGCGCGAGAACGGCGTTTTTTTGCACCCTTTTTGGGGGGCTGAGTGCCTACATTTCGTATACGCATTGCCGAATTGGAGGGTCATCGGATCGGTGAACGCTGCGGCGTTTACCGGGACTAATCCTGCTTGTCGGGCTGGAGATCAGCGCGTGTCCTCGCTTGAATGCGTAGCCGAAAGCCAGAATTGGGCACGGACGCCCCTGGCGAGCGAGTTGACTTGAAAAGTAACCAGCGCGGCCAGTTTTTCGAGCCTACTTCGAATGTGCCGCACAATTCGGGTCGGCAATCTCGACGCGGCGGTTCTTCGCTCTGCCCGCGTCGGTTGCGTTATCTGCAATCGGCCTGGTCTTGCCAAAGCCTTTGGCTGTAAGCCGGTCGCCGGCGATCCCATGCTGTGTGAGCCAGGTGACGATAGCCTTGGCGCGCGCTTCAGAGAGCGTTTGATTGTAGGCATCGCCGCCCACGTTGTCCGTGTGTCCCTGCACCTCGATCTTGAGCGTGGGACTTTTCTTCAACAGATCCAGAATCTGCTGCAACACCGGATCGCTGGCAGGTTGAAGCGTGGACTTGTTGAAGTCGAAAAGCACGCCGTAGACAGCTACGTGGCAGTTGGTTTTGAGGTTGCTGCCCAAGTCTTTGTTCACTGCGCCGGCGTCGGCCACACGAATGTCGTAGGTATCACTTTTGTGGAGAGATGCCCACAGGTTCCGGCCATTTTTGGTGAAATGCGCCGAGATGGCCACATCGGCGCCCATGCTTTCATTGACGATTGTCCAGCCCGCCGCGGTCAGCGCGTCGTGATATGCGATGCGGAAGAGCGAATTCGAGAGTCCATCCGGCGGTGCGTAGTATGCCTTGATGATCGAGCCGGAAGCAACCAGTTCCGGCTCACTGGCGCCCTTGATGGAGACATAGAACGGTGCAGCGTCCGGCGTGCTCCTACTGAACCTGGAACCCGGCAGGGGGCCAAGCCAGGGAAAATCGCCCGCCGCAGGGTTAACCGGCTCAGGCGTTGCGGATGGCGGCGCAAGCGTGAACTTGAAGGGCATCGGCGCAATCTCAACGATGTCCACTGAGGTGCGTTCCGGGCTGGGGTCGGTTTCGGCCCATGCCTCTACCCCGTCTTTCTGGTAGTGAAGAAACAACTCGATTCCTCCCGCAGACCACTCATGCACTGCGGTCCATCCGTTGGCGAGGAAGGCCGGCTTGATAATGGCCCAAACGGCATCCGCCGTCATGGCGCCGGAAACGATGACGGGGAACTGCCAGTGCTTTCCGCGCACCACTTTGCCAACCCCGCCCATTCCCCGATTTCCCTCCGGGATCTGCATTTCGGTCCAGGGCTCGTAGGTGATGTGGTACGGCTTGCCAATCTTATTAAGGAAGCTGAGTTCGGCCGGGATCGGCTTCTCCTGCGCCAGGAACGGAAGGGTCGTGAAAGCAAGCAACGCGGTAATGACTGCGAAACGCAAAGGGGACGCAACCGCCCCAAAGAGCGAAACATCAAGTTGGCGCATGTACACCTCGGAGTTCTTGCAGGGTAACACACGATCTCCGTTCGCCGTTTTGTTTCTTGCAGTTGCGCCCAATTCGATCTGTGACGGCAAGTCGCCTTCTTGGTTGCGTGCGGGCGGCCTGGCGCACATCCGAGGCGAGAATTTGATCCGGCTCACGCCGCGTACACGATCTTTTGAATTGAGGGGGCGGGTTGATGCCGGGGTTGAGGAGGCTGCGGGAAGAATCTTGTTTTTGCGCCTAGTCCCGAGAGGCGGCCCTCAGGGGCTAAAGCCCGCGTTGATTTTACGGCAATCTGCGGCACGACTGAAGTCGTGCCCTAAAAAGAAACAGGATTTCGATTGTGCTGCAAGTTGAACGATCCAAACAGAAACAGCGTGTTTGGGCAAATGCAGCGAGTTAGCCCCCGCTGAAGCGGGGATAGCGAGTTAGCAAGTTAGCGGCGGCATCGTCGGACGCAGTTTCATCCCTCCGTGGGTCGGCAACGCCGGTGGACGACTGATACAAAACCCTCGCGAGTCCGCGCTTGATTGAGTTCTTCCGCAGCCTGTGAAACCCCGGGCTGCCAGTCCCGGCCTACCGGCCCGTGCGGCGGCGGCGTTGCGCAAGCCGGAGACGAAGGCGTTGCGGATGCGGGCGGAGACGGAGGCGGGCTACTTCCGCGAGGTCTTGGGGCGGGAGCTCTTGGGGACGCTCAAGTAGATGGAACGGGCCGAGCGGGGATCGATAAGCCACTGCAGAAGGGGCGGATGGCGGTCCATGTCGACGCGGGCGATGGAGCCCTTTCTCATGCGGATGGCGGCGGCGCCGTTGCTGCTGACGAGGCGGCCGAGGAACTGGAAGACGTTGGGATTGTGGCCGACGGCCAGGACGCCCTCGCGGTCGGCATATTTGGCGAGCATCTGCTGGAAGTCGGCGTAATCGGCGCCGAGGGCGAGGGCGGGGCTGATTTCGACTTTGGCTTCGTAGCCCAGCTCGGTGCCGACAAGCTGCGCGGTCTGGAGGGCGCGCTTGAGGGGGCTGGAGACGATGACGTCAACCTGCACCTTGAGGGCGCTGAGGACGCGGGCCATCAACATGCACTGGTCTTTTCCTTCCTTGATGAGGGCCCGCTTGGCGTCGAGAGCCGGGTTCCCGCGGGGCATTCCGGCATTGGCGTGGCGCATGAGGTAGAGGTTCATGGGGCCTGGTCGGGCAGGGGAGGGGGAATTCCGGGTCTCTCCGCTCCTGTGTTCGCTCCTGGAGAAACGATATTAGCACGTTTGTAACAACGCGCGAGGGGTCAAAAACGGAATTGGAGTTGGGTTGAGGGTCGGCTCAGTCGGCCGCGCTGGCTTTTTTGGCAGGGGCTTCTGCGGGCTGCCTGGGGCTTTCGGGCCGAGAGCGGCGGGGTTTGGGGACGGGGGGCTTGGGAATGGCGTCGAGGTCGACCTTGCCTTCGGCCAGTTGCATGAGGAAGTCCTGGCTGGCGAAGGGCGGGGCATTGTTGAGCAGCTTGGAGGCGCGGATGTAGGAGCCGTCGGGCTGCTGCAGGCGGGCCTTCACGGTGTCGGCGAGATAGGCGGGGAGGATTTCGTCGTGGATGCGGGCCAGGGCGGCGGGGTCGCGAACGGGGAAGGCGACTTCGCAACGCTCGAAGAGGTTGCGGGGCATCCAGTCGGCGGAGCCGAGGTAGATTTCGTCGTTGCCGCCATTGGCGAAGTGGAAGATGCGGGAGTGTTCGAGGAAACGGCCGACGATGGAGCGGACGCGAATGCGGTCAGAGAGGCCCTTCAGCCCGGGGCGCAGGATGGAGAGGCCGCGGACGATGAGGTCGATTTCGACGCCGTCCCTGGAGGCCTGATAGAGGGCTTCGATGACGCTGGGCTCGAGGAGGGAATTCATTTTGGCGACGATGTGGGCGGGACGGCCGGCCTGGGCGTGCTCCTGCTCCCGGCGGATGAGGCCGAGGAAGCTTTCGGCCATGGTGAGGGGGGCCACGAGCAGAGGGCGGTAGTCGTCAATTTCGGCGTGGGCGGTGAGGTAGTTGAAGACCATGTGGACGCGTTCGGTGATCTGCGGATCGCAGGTGAGCATGCTGAGGTCGGTGTAGAAGCGGGCGGTGTCGTGGTTGTAATTGCCGGTGCCGAGGTGGCAGTAGCGGCGGGTTTGGCCATCCTCGTCGCGGCGAACGAGCATGGCCAGCTTGCAATGGGTTTTGAGTCCGACCACGCCGTGGAAGACCTGGACGCCGGCATCTTCCATGTTGCGCGCCCAGCGGATGTTGGAGGCTTCGTCGAAGCGGGCCATGAGTTCGACGACGAGGGTGGTTTCCTTGCTGGCCGCGGCCTCAGTGAGCGCCAGGCACATGGGCGAGTCGTGGCTGGTGCGGTAGAGGGTTTGCTTCATGGACAGGACGGCGGGGTCTTTGGCGCCCTGCTGGATGAAGTCGATCACCGGATCGTATGCGTCGTAGGGGTGGTGGAGCAGGACATCGTGCAGGCGGAGCTCGTCGAAGATGTTGGCGGACTTGCGGCTGAGGTGGAGCGGTTTGGGGGTGAAGGGGGGGAATTTGAGGTCGGGGCGGCGGACATCGCCGTAGAAGAACATAAGACGCGAGAGGTTGACGGGGCCTTCGCCGCGCAAGACCTGGTCCTCTTCAAGCTCAAAGTTGACGCGGAGGCGCTCGACGATCTCGGGATCGGCGGCGGATTCGATTTCCAGGCGGACGGCGTCGCCCTTGCGGCGATTGTGGAGCTCGACGCGGATGGTTTCCAGCAGGGAGCGGGCCTCTTCCTCCTCGAAGTAGAGGTTGGAGTTGCGGGTGACGCGAAAGGCGGCGTGGGCCAGCACCTCGTAGCCGCGGTACATGCCGCCGAGGTTCTGGGCGATGAGGTCCTGGAGCAGCAGGTAATCGAAGTTGCCGTCGGCCGCGGGCAGGCGGACGAAACGGGGCAGCGCGCGGGGGACGGTGACCACGCCGAGGACCTGGGGGCCGGAGCTGCGGCGCTTGGCGCGCAGCAGCAGGGCCAGGCAGAGAGCCTTGTTGAGGACGCGGGGAAAGGGGTGAGCGGGGTCAATGGATATGGGGGTCAGGAGGGGATCGACCTCGCGCTGGAAGTAGCTTTGGGCGTAGGCGCGGGCCTCTTCGTCGAGTTCCTTCCAGACCAGCAGGCGGATGCCGTGCTTGCGCAGCTCGGGGAGCAGTTTCTGGTTCCAGCAGCGGTACTGGGCGGCGACGAATTCGTGGATTTCGGCGGTGAGCACGGCGAGGGACTCATCGGGGCGCAGGCCGTCGTAGCCGGGCTCGCGGTAGCCGTCTTCGATGCGCTGCATGAGGCCGGCCTGGCGCACCTCAACGTATTCGTCGAGGTTGTTGGCGGTGATGGCGAGAAACTTGACGCGTTCAAGCAGGGGGTTGGAGGGGTCCTCGGCTTCTTCCAGGACGCGGCGGTTGAATTGCATCCAGGAGTGGTCCCGGCCGTTGAAGAGCTTCTGCTTGTGGGAAGTTCGGGCCATCGTTTCCGTCCAGTGCGCCGTGTTGGCAGTCTACAGCGTTTTGCCTGGAAGGGGCACGTGGGAAATGAGGTTGGGAGAGAAAAAGCCGCTTCAGGGAATGGAAACAGGATGGAGGGGGGAGGCGATGTCAAGGGCAGGCAAAAAGCTTGACCGGGGGCCGCTGTGCTGATTCGGCGGGTCGGTTTCCGGACGGCCGGCCGCTCGACCGGAACCCGGAAAACGCCCCTGGGTGGATCGATGAGCACCTCGCGCTGTTGTCGACAGTCGAGGCTCAGGCTCCGAATTGGCCGTCATGCAGACAGATTTATCCTCTCGGATCCGCGCAGCCAATTGATAGCCCCTGGAGAATCTCGCCGAGCCGGCGATTGAACTCCTCAGGGCATTCGAGCATCGGAAAATGTCCGGTGTGCGGCAGCACCACCGCGTCGAAGTCCGCCAATATGCCCCGGTTCGCCTGTAGGTCCATTGGAAAGCGATCGCCGTTGATGCACCTCACCGGCACCTGCAACTTCCGCGCGGATGCCCCCGTGTCGTAGCCGCCAAAGGACCGGAACATCGCGCAGACCGTTTCCAGAGGCATTCTGCACATGCGCTGCCGAATCTCCCGATAGAAAGACGGCTCGGTATCGGGATAGAGCAACGCGCCCAGCATCTGGTCCAGGGAGCCATCGAAATCGCGCCGCCACGCCTCCGCCACCTCGCGCATCTGGTTCGCATCCATGGTTCGGCCCATATCATGGAAGGTATCCACGCCGACCACTGCCAGCACGCGTGTCCCCGCGAGCAGAGCAGCCTCGATGGCTGCCGGACCTCCAAGCGAATTGCCGATGAGCACCGCGCGGGACACGCGCTCCGCGTCCATCACCGCCGCAACATCCTGGCCGAATTCCGGGATGCCCCATTCCCGCCTGTTCTGTCCGGATTCTCCGTGTCCTGCCAGATCGGGCGCAATCACGCGAAACCGTCCCGCGAACGAGGCATGCTGTCCGTCCCAGAACGACCGGTCCGCCATCCCGCCGTGGATGAAGATGAGAGCGCTCTCTGCCGTCCCAGACAACGAATAGGCGATGCGGACGCCATCGAAGGATGTAGTTGTTCGGTTGAGCATTTGCAGCCATTATCCAGCGAGCCTGCGCCGCTATGCAAGTTCTGGCCGGTCGGCCAGCATGCGTTAACTCGGACCCAGGCGCATGCGGCCCAGCCCGCAGTCTCTCAAAGTTGTTGCCAAATCGCCCGTCACTCATCGAAGGCCGTTGATGTTGGGGAAATCCTCGCTTTCCGAGTTCCGGGCGAATCGCCGGCTACGCGGAAGGCGGCCCGTGCTTCGCACCAGGCGCGCATTGACTACCCGGCGCGACGGGTTGGTTCAACGCCCCAAGAAAATGGGGATTGACGGGGTCGCCTGGTTGCGCCGGGTCTGAGCCTGCCTTATGCTGAGATTATGCGCAATGCGACCCCCATCCAGAACGAGCAGCAGTTTTCAGCGTTGGTTGACGCGGTGCAGGCGGGGCCGGTGACAATCGAACGCGAGGACCGCGAACTCGCGGTGCTGCTCTCCATCGACGATTACGAACGGATGCGGGACAGCCACCTGGAGCCGCTGCGGCGGCTCGGCTCGCAAATCTCCGCCGAAGCCAAGGGCAACGGCCTTACGGAAGAGATTCTGGAGCGGATGCTGGCCGAGGGATGATTCGCCGGCAGAGGGTGGTCTTCAACACCAATGTTCTGGTGAGCCGTGTACTTCCAGAGGAATCGGCGCCTGGACGGGCAGTCCGTTATGGCGAAGATTGTGCGCGCCTCCTTGCTTCCGCCGAGACTCTGGATGAGTTTCGTTCCGTGCTGCTCCATCCCAGGTTTGACAGGTTTGCCGGGTTGGCAATCCGCCACGAATTCATCGAGCGATACCGGCGCATCGTGGAGATGATTGCCATTCCGTCGCCAATCAGGGCCTGCCGCGATCCCAAAGACGACAAATTCCTTGCTCTTGCCGTTTTCGGTGAGGCAGCCACACTGATTTCGGGCGATATGGACCTGCTTGCTCTCAATCCTTTCCGTGGGATCAGAATCCTGTCGCCGGCCGACTGCCTGGCTGCCTCGGCGCGCATTGACTACCCCGGCGCGGCGGGTTGAGGATAAAGACGGAGCGAGATTGCCCGGTCTCCAGAAAGGAATTCCCTGTATGTCCCAGGAAGCGATCACACCGAACGAGAGCCTGATTCCTCCCCAGCCGATCCCTGCCGAGGCCCTGGCGTTTTCAGAGCGGGTACACGGGCTGATGGACGGGCAACCGAAGGACGAGGCGACGGTGGCCAAGGCGCTGGACGGGCTGGACGAGATGTTCGACCTGATCGCCGCAGGGCTTTACAGCATGGCGTCGATGCTGGTGGGCGAAGGCGAGGACAGCATGCGGCTGGTGGAGACGGCGGTTGCCAATGCGGAGGTTTCGGTGTGCCACGATCCGCTGGAAGCAAGGAAGAGCAGCCGGCGGGCGCTTTGCGCGGCGGCGCTGGACACGCTGGCACGGCGCGATGCCGGGAGCCTGGCCGCGCCTGAAGGGGTGGAGCCGGCAGGGGCGTGCATCGAGGACGACGATCTGGCCGCGGCGGGGGTCTCGAGCGAAGAGCTGGAGCGGATGATCGCGGGACCGGAGCGGGACCGGGTAAGGAACTGGCTGGAGAGCCTGCCGACGGTGCAGCGGACCATCTTTGTGCTGCGGGCGGTGGCGGGGTTCACGACGGCGGAGACGGCCGCGCTGCTTGCCGAGCATGGCGGGCCGCAAGCGGCCGGCTGGAGCGGGGATGCGGTGCGGGAGCTCTTCCGGCAGGGATTGTGTTCGCTGGCTTCGCAACTGCTGCAGGCGGCGAACCGGTAGGCGCCAGCTTCCAACCCTATGCCCTCACTCCATGGGCAGCGGAGTGCGAGAAGCCTCTGGGCAGCGGGTATGGGCGCAGTTGTCAGTGGAGAAACCAGCCTGCGGCGACTGCGACAATCGACAATTTCACCAGCCAGCCCAGCGCGTACGAGAAGACAAAGACGCGATGCAGCTTGATGAATGCGGCGTTGGTGAGGATCAGCGGGACAGGTCCGATCAACCAGACCGCGACGGCAAGCTTGAGGGCAGCCGTCACAGTATGCAGACCCAGGCGGGCGGCGGTGTAGGCAAAGACCGCGCAGGTGAGAAACGGGAGCGGGCTGGTGAGGGCAATTGCCCGCCCCTCGGCGCCCTTGCGCCAGATTTCCGGGTAGGTAAAGCGCCGATGGATCCAATCGCCGGCAAAGAACCAGTCGGTGAGCGACGACAGGACACCGGAGACGATCACTATTTCAGCAAACCGCGTCCAGTTCATGGGCAATCTCCTTTTCGGAGGCGAATCGCACCAAATTCTACCACTCTGCGCCTGCATTCGACGGCCGACGCCTGACCGGTCTTGTTTCCGTCGTGGCGATTCTCCGCGATCTCCTTTCGTTCCCCGATCTGCATGGTTGCCGGGATAGGGGTGGGGTTCGGGAATCGGGTTGGGTCCGCGAGGCGGGTTCGGGCGGGTTCCACGTTGATTCGATACACTAGTTTAAGAACCCTGCAGAGAGATTTCCGCATCCATTAAGAGCGAAGATTTTCAGGCAGCGGCGCTTCTGAAGTGATTGGAACCACCTTGATTTTGTCAAAGCACGCAAGAAAGAGCACGATTCGTTCCTGCGCCGGCGCAGGGCTTCTGGGTCTCGCGATATTGGCTTCGGGCGGGCTGCCGGCGCAGACGCCGCCGACGCCGCAGGCTCCCAATCAGACGGGGCCGACCGCGCAGAGCTTCCAGGGCAGCGTGACGACGGGCGAGGTTTCAGGGCAGGCCATCGACCTGAGCCTGGATGAAGCCATTCAGCGGGGACTCAAGAACAACCTGGGCGTGATTCTGAGCGGGACGCAGACGGCGGCGGCGCGGGGCGAGCGGCTGAGCCAACTGCAAACGCTGCTGCCAAGCGTGGATGCGAGCGCCAAGGAAACGGTGATGCAGACCGACCTGCCGGCGGAGGGGTTGCGCATACCGGGCTTTCCGACCATTATCGGGCCTTTCGGATTTACGGATGTGCGGGCTTCGCTGAGCTGGTCGCTGGTGGACGTGGCCTCGCTGCGCAAGTACCTGGCGGCGCGGCATGATTTTGCCGCCGCGCAGTTGAGCGCCGAGGACGCGCGGGAGCTGGTGGTGCTGACGGTGGGCAATGCCTACCTGCTGGCGCTGGCCGATGAGACCGAGGTGAGCAGCGTGGAAGCGCAGGTGGCGACGGCCAAGGTCTCGCTGGACCAGGCGATCGCCAATCACCAGGCGGGGACGGCGCCACTGCTGGATGAGCTGCGGTCGCGAGTGGATTACCAGGGGCTCGAACAGCAGTTGATTGTGGCCCGGAATGCGCTGGAGAAGGACAAGCTGGCGCTGGCGCGGACCATCGGGCTGCCTCTGGCGCAAAGTTTTACGCTGGCCGACAAGGAGCCCTTTGCGGCGTTCGACCAACTGGATGTGGAGGCGGCGATTCGCCAGGCGCACTTGAACCGCAAGGACCTGGCGGCGCTGGTGGAGCAGACCAAGGCGGCCGAGGAGCAGCGCAAGGCGGCAACGGCGGACCGGCTGCCGACGCTGACGTTCAACGGCGACTACGGGGATATCGGCACCACGCTGTCGCACTCGCACGGGACAGGGAACGCGGCGGGGACGCTGAGCGTGCCGCTTTTCGATGAGTTTGCCTTGCGCGGCGAGGCGGAGATGGCGCAGGCGCAACTGGATACCGAGCGGGCGCAATTGAGCGACAGGAATGCGCAGGTGGACGCGGACATACGCGACGCGCTGCTGGATATTGCGTCGGCGCAAAAGCAGGTTGAGGTTGCGCGCTCCAGCGTGGAGCTGGCCGGCGAGGCCCTGAGCGAGGCGCAGCAGCGCTATGCGAACGGGGTGAGCGACAACCTGGCGGTGAGCCAGGCGGAGCAGAGCGTGGCGCAGGCCAACGATCAATACGTGGCCAGCCTCTACCGGCACAATGTGGCCAAGCTGAGCCTGGCGCGCGCCCTGGGAGCGGGGCAGAGTTACAAGAACTATCTGGGAGGAAAGTAACCGTGGCGGATTCGACACCAACACCGGCCGAAGGCGCGCCGGACACAGAAATAGAGATTGAGCAGCCGAAGAAAAGCCGCAGGGGCCTGGTGGTGGTGGTTGTGGTGGTCTTGGCGGCGGTGGCGATCGCGCTCTGGTGGCACTCCACTTTCAGCGAGGACACCGACGATGCGCAGGTGAACGGGCACCTGATCCAGGTGAGCTCGCGCATCAACGGGCAGGTGCTGAAGGTGGACGTGGAAGAGAACCAGGTGGTGAAGGCGGGCGACACGATCGCCGAGCTGGATCCCAGGGATTACCAGGTGGCTGTGGAGAACGCGGAGGCGGCACTGGCCACCGCGCAGGCCAACGCGGCGGCGGCGAACGTGAATGTGCCCATCACCACCGTGAACACGAGCAGCAACCTGAGGTCGGCGGACGCGGACGTGAGCGGCACTCACGACAGCGTGGAACAGGCGGGACAACAACTGGAAGCGGCGCAGGCAAAGGTGACGGAAGCGCAGGCCAGCCTGACCAAGGCAGAGGCTGACCTGGCCCGCTACAAGCCACTGGTGGAAAAGGACGTGATCAGCAAGCAGCAGTTCGATGCGGCCGTGGCTGCACGGGATGGGGCGAAGGCGTCGCTGGCCAATGCACAGGCCGGAGAGCGGGCTGCCCGCGATGGGGTGAGAGTGGCGAACGAGCGGGAGACGCAGGCGCGGGCGATGCTGAAGTATGCCGAGACCGGCCCGCAGCAGGTGGCGGCGCAGAGCGCCCGCGCCAAGGCGGCGCAGGCCCAGGTGGAGCAGGCGCAGGCGCAACTGGACATGGCCAAACTGAACCTGAGCTACACGAAGATAGTGGCTCCGGCGGCGGGGATCATCACGCGCAAGAGCGTGGAGATCGACCAGAACGTGGCCGCGGGGCAGAACCTGCTGACGCTAGTATCGCTTGAAGACCTGTGGATCACGGCCAACTTCAAGGAGACGCAACTGAAGCATATGTTGGCGGGACAGCCGGTGGAGATCGCGGTGGACGCTACCGGCAAGACGTATCACGGGAGAGTGACGCAAATCGGCGGGGCGACGGGGTCGGTGCTTTCGCTGTTTCCGCCGGAGAACGCGACGGGGAATTACGTGAAGGTGGTGCAGCGGGTTCCGGTGCGGATCGACTTTACGGATTTGAAAAACGAGGACCCGAACCACTTGCTGCGGCCGGGGTTGTCGGTGGAGCCGAAGGTCAGGGTAAAGCCGTAAGTCGGACGACAGATGACAGCTCGAGGCTGGGTCACAGATTATTCTGTGTAGATTGTTAACAAATGCCCGGAGTCCTGGAATTGGGACTCCGGGCATTTTCTTTTTGTTGCGGAGACTGCGTTGGGGAACGAACTTCGGTGGTCTGGCCGTCGCGGGCTACTTTGCGGCGGGCGGCTGGTCGAGGGGGATGAATTCGACGCTGCGGACGAGAGCGGGTCCGACTCCGGGGGGAGTGGGTGTGGAGTAGAAGGCAAGGCCCTGGCTGGTAGCGGAGGGGTAGATGAGGTTGGTGAGGACGGTTTCTCCGTCTTCGGCAAAGACTTCGACGGAGTTGCGATCGACGGCGATTTCCATGCGGATCGAATTTTCCTGCGGGTGCTTGAGCGGGGCGGAGACGCGGGCGGGGAAGGCGGGAGACCAGGCGGTTGCGCCGGAGCGGGTGCGATCGACAAAGATCTGACCGGTATTGCGATCGATGCCGACCACGGTTTCTTCCTGGGCGGGATCGCCGGGGTTCAGGGAGCTTCGGCGGAGGCGCACGCCGGCTTCAGCGGCGTCGCCGGGGTCGAGAGTTACGCGCAACAGATAGCCGCTCCCGGAGAGCTTTTGAGCGGCGATACGGGCGTTGGCCTGGGCGAGTGTCTGATAGGGCGCGGCGCCAAACAGGGCTCCGGAGGGTTTGAATGCAGGGGTCGGCAGGATGGGTTGCTGTACCAGCAGGAGAGGTTCCTGGCCAGGGGTCGGGGCGGGATGGGCGGGAGGCTGGCGGAGGAAAATGCGGCGGGCGAGGGTCATCTCGCCGCGGCCGGGCAGAGAGGGGAGCTTGTCGGCGTACTGCCAGTTGCCCATCCAGGCGATCCACAGGCGGTCTTCGCCGGCGGGGATGTTCGAGAAGGATGTGGAGGCGTAGAAGTCCTTGCCCCGGTCGGCCCAGTGGGGTCCGGAGCCGGGGTGGTCCTCGACAAAGCGAGAGCCGTCGAACTGTCCGACGAAGTACTGATCTGCGGAGCCTCCCGCGGGTCCGCCGGGATTGAGATTGACGCTAAGGACCCAGCGGCTGGAGACGCGGCTCCCTTTGGCGTCGCGAACGGTGAGCTCCATCAGGTCGGGGCACTCCCAGACGCCGCCTACCGCGCCCGCGGGGCCGAACTCGCCGGCCAGGTCCCATTGGCGGAGGTTCTTCGAGCGGTAGAAGCGCACTTTGTGCTGGTCGGGCAGCGCCACGACCATGACCCAGCTTTGGCTGGGCGCGTGCCAGAAGACCTTGGGGTCGCGGAAGTCCTTGAGGCCGAGATCGAGGACGGGATTAAAGGCGTATTTCGTCCAGGTGGCGCCGGCGTCGCGGCTGATGGCGAGGTTCTGGGTTTGGAGGTCTTTTGACTGCGGGTCCTTGGCTTTGTCGGCAAACGACGCGCCGGTATAGATGGCGACGAGGCAGCCTGGGGTTGGCTTGCCGGGATCGCCGCAGAGGCCGCTCGAGTTGTCGCGGTCCTCGACAGTGGAGCCGCTGAAGATCATGACGCCGTTCTCTTCAGGCAGGGCGAGGGGGAGCTGCTTCCAGTGGGCGAGGTCGGGCGAGACCGCGTGGCCCCAGCTCATGTGGCCCCACTGGTCGCCGAAGGGGTTGAACTGGAAGAAGACGTGGTACTGGCCGTTGAGCAGGATGGGGCCGTTGGGGTCGTTGATCCAGTTGGGTGGGGCGTAGAAGTGGAGTTGGGGCTGCCAGGGGGCGCCCGTGGCTGGAGCGCTTGCTGGCTGCTGGGCGAAGGTTTGCGCGGCGAAGATCAAGGCCAGTAGCAGCGGGAAGGCGGCTGAGAACTGCGCCGGCCCGCGGCCTCGGTGCTGGTGGTGCTGGTTTGGAAGTTCAGAAGCCATGCGTCGATTATCCTCCGTCCTGCAGGCCCACCGGGCTCACGGTAGTTGAAAGCACCGGGGCGCTGCATCGGGAATCGCGGGTTTTCGGCTGTGCACCGCTTTGGCGGCTGGGTTGCCCGCTTCCAGTCAGGAGGCAGGGGATGGGATCAGGGGCTAAAATGCCGCCAGGGATTTAGAGTGGATAGAGTGCCGCGATGAAAGACTCGATTCACGTTTCGAAAGAGAATTATTTGAAGGCCATCCTGGAGGCTGAGGCCGAGGGGCGGGAGGTGATTCCGGCGCTGCTGGCGCATTGGCTTGAGGTGTCGGCGCCGGCGGTGACGATGGCGCTGAAACGGCTGAAGCGGGACGGTTGCGTGGAGGTGGGCGTGGACGGGATTGTGCGGCTGACGGCGGCGGGACGCGAGACCGCGTACCGCACTGCGCTGCGGCACCACCTGATCGAGCGCATGCTGAGCGAGATCTTCGGGATGGAGTGGCACGAGATTCACGAAGAGGCGGAACGGCTGGAGCACGCGGTTTCGCTGGCGTTCGAGACCAAGCTGAGGGAAAAGCTGGGCGAGGGCGGGGCGTGTCCGCACGGGAATGCGGTGCTGCCGGTGAGCCCGGCGGAGCGCAAGCAGCGGGGCGAGACGCCGCTTTCAGAGGGGGTGGAGGGGCGGCGGTACACGGTGACCAGCCTGCACGAGCGCGACCCCAAGCTGCTGCTTTTTCTTCACCGGGCGGGGATTGGGCCGGGACAGAGCCTGCGGGTGGTGAGCCAGAACTACGACCAAACCGTTTCGATTGAGTTAAATACGGGGAATTCGATTCTGGGAAGGCCGGCGGCGGAGGCGGTATGGCTGCGGCCGGAGTTTTCACGATAATTTAACATAAGAAAATTTATTAACTGTACTTAACAAGGTGTGGCATACTTGGGTTGAGGAGCTCTTCGGGCTCTTCACCAGCACCCATGGCCACCGGATTCAAAATCCTTGCCGAGCTCGTCGAGCCCTCCCTGCCGGAGGTGCACGCCAGCGTGCGGATTTCGCGCTCGCCGATCTATTGGCGGCGGCTGGTGGGGTTTCTGGGGCCGGGATTCCTGATCTCGGTGGGGTACATGGACCCCGGCAACTGGGCTACCGACATTGCCGGCGGCTCCCAGTTCGGCTACACGCTGCTGTCGGTGATCATGATCTCGAACCTGACGGCGATCCTGCTGCAGAGCTTGAGCCTGAAGCTGGGCGTGGCCACGGAACGGGACCTGGCGCAGCTTTGCCGCGAAAGCTATGGGCGCGGGGCGAGCTTTGCGCTGTGGGTGGGCGCGGAGATCGCCATTGCGGCGTGCGACCTGGCGGAGGTGATCGGGTCGGCGATTGCGCTGAATCTGCTGTTTCACATTCCGCTGTTTTACGGAGTGCTGATCACCGGGCTGGACGTGCTGCTGATTCTGCTCCTTCAGCGCTGGGGTTTCCGCTGGGTGGAAGCGCTGGTGATTACGCTGATCGGGACCATCATCGCGATGTTTGGCGTGCAACTGGTTCTGTCCAAGCCGGAGTATTGGCCGGCATTCAAGAACCTGCTGATTCCTTCGCCTTCGATCATGACCAACCCGAACATGCTGTACATCGCCATCGGGATGCTGGGGGCGACGGTGATGCCGCACAACCTTTACCTGCACTCGTCGATCGTGCAGAGCCGGAATTACAAGCGGACGCCGGAGGGCAAGCGCGAGGCCATCTTCATGGCCAACGTGGATTCGGCGCTGGCGCTGACCCTGGCATTGTTTGTAAACGCGGCCATTGTGGTGGTGGCGGCGGCGGTATTCAATCGCAGCGGGCACTTTGAGGTTGCGGCCATTCAGGACGCTTACAAGCTGCTGAGCCCGCTGGTGGGCGCGGCCTGGGCGAGCACGCTGTTTGCGATTGCGCTGCTGGCGAGCGGGCAGAACTCGTCGATCACCGGCACGCTGGCCGGGCAGGTGGTGATGGAGGGATTCATCCACCTCAGGCTGTCGCCGTGGCTGCGGCGGATGATTACGCGGACGCTGGCGATTATTCCAACCATCATCGTGGTGGCGATCACCGGCGAGCGGGGCACGGAGAAGCTGCTGCTGCTGAGCCAGGTGATTCTGTCGCTGCAGTTGAGCTTTGCCGTGATCCCGCTGGTGATGTTCACGGGCAGCCGCAAAAAGATGGGCGAGTTTGTGAACGGGCGCTGGCTGCAAGGGCTCTCGTGGTTTGTGGCGGCGTTGATCGCGGGGTTGAATGCGTGGTTTTTGGTGCTGATGTTGAAGTGAAGGCGAGGGAATAGGGAATAGGGAGCAAGGAGTAGGGAATAGGGAATAGGGAATAGAAACAGGGGCCGGCGCGGATGCGGGGAGGCCGCTTCCCCGGTTGTAGACAAAGCCGGCGAGTTAGCCCCGCTTCGCGGGGTTAGCGAGTTAGCAAGTTAGCGGATTACGCAGGGATGCGTGCTGTTGTGGTCTAGCAACATTTCTCCATCGGCGCAAACGGGTTCGTGCAGACCGGTCTTTTCTGTTCTCTGTTCCCTATTCCCTGTTCCCTGCGCTTTTGTCCTTCATGCACTACCATGGATGCCATGCACGTACTTTCTGCTGCCGAGATGCAGGCTTGCGACCGGGCGACGACGGAGCGGTTCGGGGTGGCGTCTGTCGACTTGATGCGGGCGGCGGCGGCGGCTGTGGCCGGGTTTGCGCGGGAGCGGTTCGGGCGGGCGCGACGGGTGACGGTGCTGTGCGGCCGGGGCAACAACGGCGGCGACGGGATGATGGCGGCGCGGCTGCTCGCTGGTGCGGGGCTCGAAGTGACGACGCTGCTGCTGGGCGCGCCGGAAGGGTTTGCGGGCGACGCTGGCACGGCCTGGGGCGAACTGCTGGCGAGCGCGGCGCCGGGAACAGTGCATGTGGTGGAGACAGCGGAGCATCTGGCTGGGCACAACGAGGCTCTGAAGGCCGATTTGATTGTGGATGCGGTGGTGGGCACGGGGTTCAAGCCGCCGCTGAAGGGGTTGGCGCTGGCGGCGCTGAAGTGGTTGAAGGCGAGCCGGGCGCCGGTGCTGGCGGTGGATTTGCCTTCGGGCTGGGCGGCGGACGAGACCGGGACTACAGTGGAGGGCCCGGTGTTTCCGGCAGATGCGGTGATTACCTTTACGGCGCCGAAGCCGGCCCACGTGTTTGGGCAGTTGACCCGGCGGTGGGACCAGCCGGTGGTGGTGGCGCCGATCGGATCGCCGGAGGGTGCGATTGTTTCGGAGTCGAGATTGGATTGGGCGGGATCGGCCATGGAGCTGGCGCAGACGCCGCGGGCGGCGGGGGCCAACAAGGGCAACTTCGGGCATGTGCTGGTGGTGGGCGGATCGGTAGGGAAGTCGGGCGCGCCTTCGATGGCGGCACTGGCGGCGTTGCGGGCCGGGGCGGGACTGGTGACGGCGGCGGTTCCGGCTCCGGTGCTGGCGCTGGTGGCCGCGGTGGCGCCGGAGCTGATGACCTGGCCACTCACGGCAAGCCCCGCGGGGCGCATTGCGGCGGAGAACCTGGCTCCGGAGGAGTTGGCAGGGCTGATGGCTGGCAAGACGGTGCTGGCGATCGGGCCGGGGTTGGGACAGGGGCCGGAGACGGTGAAGTTCACCGCCGGGCTGCTTGCGGCGACCCGGATTCCGGCGGTGATCGATGCGGATGCCTTGAACATTCTGGCGGCGAAACCGGTGCTGCTGGCCAAACTGGCGAAGGGGCGGATGGTGGTGCTGACGCCGCACCCGGGGGAGATGGCGCGGCTGGCTGGGATTTCGGTGGCCGAGGTGCAGGCCAACCGGCTGGGGGTGGCGCGGGGGTTTGCCGAGCGGTTCGGCGTGACGCTGGTGCTGAAGGGGGCGCGGACGCTGATTGCGCATCCGGATGGACGGGTCGCGGTGAATACGACCGGGAATCCGGGGATGGCCAAGGGCGGAAGCGGCGATCTGCTAACGGGGCTGGTGGCGGGGTTGCTAGCGCAGTATCCGGGCGAGGCGGCGCTTGCTGTGGAGGCGGCGGTATACCTGCACGGGCTGGCCGCGGACCTGGCGGTGCGGTACCCAGAGGGTACCCACGACGAGCACACTTTGCTGGCCACGGACAGCCTTCAACAACTTTCTCGGGCTTTTCGCTTTGATTCGCGCGGGCAGAACGGGTATGTTTGGTTGCAGGGGCTGCCGGTGGAGTCAAGACCGGGCACGGGCTCCAACGAGGCTACCCAATGACCAACGTTGCCCCTCCCGCAGCAGGCCGGATTCACGAGTTCACCACCCAGAGCGGCGCGGACACGATCGAGGTGGGCCGCAAGCTGGCGGGATTGCTTGTGCCGCCGCAACTGCTGATTCTGCGCGGGGACCTGGGCACCGGGAAAACGACGCTGGTGAAAGGGATTGCGCAGGCTCTGGATGCGGCCGAGGCCGACGAGGTGACCAGCCCGACGTTCACGCTGGTGCACGAGTACGACGGGGCGCGGGACGGCAAACCGGTGAAGCTGTTTCACCTGGATGTGTATCGCCTGGAAGGTGAGCGGCAACTGGAGACGCTGGGGCTGGACGAGCTGCTGACGCCGGACGCGCTGGTGCTGGTGGAGTGGGGCGAAAAGTTCAAGAGCATCCGCAAGAAGGCGACGGGGGAGATTGCCATCAGCTCGGCAGGCGGGGATGCGCGGAAGATTACGGTGACGCTGAAAGAGTAGTGGCGCGCGTTCATGGAAGTGTTGGTAATTCCCTGAACTCTGCGGCTGGGAATCCGCCGCGCCGGCTCTCAATTCTGTGAGAGTGGTTCTCGAATTCACGTCCATTTGCCTGCACCGCGATGACTCCGCGCCAGGCATTCCTTTCTTATTCCGCTCCAGCTTGGACAGCGGCGATTGGCCTTCCTACGATTCTCAACCTGTACATATAAAGAGATTTGCAAGTTTGCTCCAGGAATAGGAAGAAGCTGTGCTTTTCCCTGGCGAAGATGAGCAATTTTATACAGACCTCTTAATTTCCAGCTTGTTATTTTGGCACAGTTAAATGGTGTCGGCACTCGCGCGTGCCGACAAAATGACGAGCGTTGGACATCGTGCCACCACGGTCGGACGAGAGGTTACAAATGAGCAAATACAGGACTGTTTTCACGTGCTTCCTGGCGACTCTGCTGGTCGCCCTTGTGGCCGGTTGCGGTCAAGAAACGGTAACCATCCCAGGCGTGGTGTCAGTCACCCCCGCTCAAGGCGCTACCGACGTCGTCATCAACACGACCGTCACCGCGACATTCAGCATGGCGATGAACCCATCCACGATCACTACCTCAACCTTTACCCTGACGGGCCCAGGCGGAGCTGTAACTGGAGCGGTCACGTACTCCGGCACCGTTGCGACGTTTACGCCGGCTGCCGTTCTCGCATACGGAACCACCTACACGGCTACGATCACCAATGGGGTTGCGACCCCCGGCGGCGCTGAGCTGATTGGCAACTACGTGTGGACTTTCAGCACGGTTTCCCCGCCGCCTACGGTGATTTCGACGGTTCCTCTGGCTGGGGCTACAGGTGTATCCGTTAGCCAGGTGCTCAGCGCGACTTTCAGCGAGCCGATGGACCCGACAACGATCAGTACAACGACCTTTACGCTGACAGGGCCTGAAGGAGCCGTCGTGGACGGAACCGTCGCGTACTCCGGCGTTGTTGCGACGTTCACGCCCATGGGCAACCTCGCCTACAGCACCCAATACACGGCCACGATCACAACGGGAGCTACGAGCGGAGGCGTTCCGCTGGCTGCCAACTACGTGTGGACATTCACAACGATTACCCCGCCTCCTGTGGTGGTTTCGACGATCCCTGTGAATACAGCTACGGGCGTTCCTCTCAGCCAGGTGATCAGCGCGACCTTCAGTGAGCCGATGAACTGCGTGGGGTTCCCCGCGGCAGCGTTCATAGTCACAGGGCCCGGCGCGACGGCCGTACCCGGCACCATCGGCTGCTCGGGCGCGGTGGCGACCTTCACGCCGGACGACAACCTTGCATTCAACACCGTCTATACCGCTACGATCACCACCGGGGCAACGAGCCTTGGAGGCACTCCGCTGGCTGCCAACTACGTGTGGACCTTCAGAACACTTCCGGCTCCCACGCCGCCAACGGTCATCTCCACCGTGCCGGTCAATGGGGCCACGGCCGTGCCCATCAACCAGGCCCTCAGTGCAACCTTCAGTGTGGCGATGACCCCGGCCACGATCGACGCAACAACCTTCACGCTGGCAGAGACAACGAGCGGGACTGCCGTAACCGGAGTAGTCACCTATGTCGCAGCCGGCTCGGTAGCGACGTTCACTCCAAAAGCCAGCCTCGCGCCCACCACCGAATACACGGCCACAATCACCACCGGGGCTAAGAACCTGGCAGGCACCGGGCTGGCCAGCAACTACGTCTGGACCTTCACCACCGCCGCCCTCCCAAGTGCCATACCGCCAACGGTGGTTTCGACCATCCCTCTCGACTTAGCCACGGACGTGCCTCTCAATCAGATAGTCAGCGCCACGTTCAGCAAGGCGATGGACCCTGCCACGATCAGCTCGGCAACCTTTACGCTGACAGCACCGGGTACGCCTCCCGTCGCCGTGCCCGGCCTGGTTGCTTACGCAGCGGTTGGAAACACGCTGACGTTCACACCCACTGCGAATCTGGCCCCCAGCACCGTGTATACGGCCACCATCACAACCGGGGCTCAGGACCTGACGGGCACTCCACTGGCCAACAACTACGTCTGGACCTTTACAACCGGCACGGCTGTGAGTACCACCCCGCCGGAGATCGTTTCGACGGTCCCGGCGAACCTGGCCACCGACGTGCCCCTGAGTCAGGCAGTCAGCGCAACCTTCACCGAGGCGATGAATCCACTGACCATCACCACGGCAACCTTCCAACTTACGGGGCCGGGCGGAGCTGCGATTGTTGGAACGGTGTCCTATGATGCGGTCGACTTCATTGCCACCTTCACGCCCACTGCCCCGTTGACCGCCAGCACCACTTATACGGCGACGGTGACCATTGGAGCAACGGACGTGGCCGGCAATCCGCTGGGGACCACGGGCGCGCCCAATCCCTGGACCTTCACGACCGGTACGGCAGTGGTTCCACCGCCAGTCGTCCTCGGGCCAACCATAGCGCTGTTTGGCGGCTTTGGCGGCGGCGCCGGGATGACCAACCAGGGAATCCACACAGTGGTCAATGGAGATATCGGGACCACGGGCGCCTCTACCACGATGACCGGGTTCCACGATACCAGCCTTGCGAAAGTGGGTGCCGTATGGCCATGCACGTATACGGAATCCCCACTCAACGTAGGGCAGGTGAATGGAACGATCGACACGGCTCCGCCACCTCCTACCGTTGAATGCGCCACTGAAGGGACCGCCGCTACAATGGCCATCGCCACCGAAGCCGCGTTGGAAGCTCGAACCGCTTATACCGCTCTTCAGGGCCTTCCCTCAGACGGCGCTCTGGCAGCGGAGATAGGCAATACAACCATCTACCCCGGCGTCTATACAAACGCAAGCTCAGTAAAGATAACCCTTGGGCCTCTTACTCTCGACGCCCAGGGCGATCCCAATGCGTCCTGGGTCTTCCAGATCGGATCATCTCTCACCGTAGGCACGCCGACAGCATCTGAAAGCGTGATCCTGATCGGCGGCGCCCAGGCCAAGAACGTCTTCTGGGCAGTCGGGGGCCTCCCCGGCGCGATCATCAATTACGGGGGAGGCGGGACGATGGTAGGAACCATCATCTCTCAACCGGGAATCACGGTTTCAAGTCCCGGAGTTACCGCGATAACGACGATCAACGGCAGAGTGATCGCTTTGACTGCGTCGACCACAATCGTGAACACCGTAATCAATGTGCCTGCTCCTTAAGGCCTTGGCTGAGACCGCCCCAGGGCGGTCTCAGCCATCTTCGGGCCATGTTGTGTCCGGTATGTTCTGTTCGCGTTAAGTTAACCCGCCGCTGAGATTTTTGATGATCGCGACGCGCAGTTCGGGAGGCGACAATGAGATTGAGTGCAAGGATGATTGCCACAGCGGCATTTGCTGTTTTCCTAATGTCTGCGTTCAACCTCTGTGCGGAGGAAGCCACAAAGCCCTCAACCGGTGACCCGAAGGCTGTCGATTCCAGCGTCGCGGCTGTCGCCGATCCGGCTGCACCGCTCCCAGCGGCCCCGATGGCGGCAGCAATGCCGTATTCGGCAGGCCTGAACATTGGAACTCCCAAGGTTGAACTGTTCCTGGGCTACTCGTATCTGCGCGCTGTGCCGCAGCTGGCCGCTGGAAACCGGCTGGTGTGGCTCAATGGCGGCAGCGCGAACATCGCTTACAACTTCAACCGCTATCTGGGCATCGTTGCCGACGTTGGCGCCCTCACTAACTCGGAGGTCAAATTCACGGGCGCATATACGTCTACAGTCGACGTGAACAACGCAAATGTGAATGTTCTCACATATCTCTTCGGTCCGCGCCTTTCCTATCGGAAGTACAACAGGATCACTCCCTTTGCCCAGGTTCTGTTTGGAGGCGCGCACGCCAATGAGGTGGCGCTCACCCCTTGCACATTCAGCTGCACGCTCCTCCCCAGTCAGAACACGTTTGCCATGACCGCCGGGGGCGGCCTGGACATCAAGGTCCACCGCCATATAGCCCTCCGCATCATTCAAGCCGAATACCTGATGACCAGGTTCCAGGATTACGCCACCGGAACAACCTCTGCGCAGAACGACATGCGCATTTCTGCCGGAATTGTCTTCCGCTTCGGGGGAAATCCGCCCTTGCCACCACCCTTGCCGGTAACTTATTCCTGCTCGGTGAACCCAACCTCCGTATTCCCCGGAGATGCGATTGCGGTATCGGGCACGGCTCTGAATCTGAACCCCGCAAAGACGGCCGTCTACACATGGTCTGTGAATGGCGGAACGGTGACTGGGGTTACAAGCACAGCGAAGATCGATACGACGGGTCTGGCTCCCGGCGCCTACACGCTGAAAGGCCATGTCTCAGAGGGCGCCCGACCGGAAGAGAATGCGGATTGCACCACCCCGTATGCGGTGAGGGCGTATGAACCGCCGACCGTCAGTTGCACAGCCAATCCTGCAACTGTGCTTTCCGGCGATCCTTCCACCATCACGGCCATCGGCATCAGTCCACAGAATCGTCCCCTGACTTACAGCTATAGCTCGACTTCCGGTTCCGTGAGCGGGAGCGGCACCACGGCTACCCTGTCTACCGTGGGGGCCCCATTTGGAGCTGTCGGGGTGACCTGCTCTGTGGTCGATGACAAGGGCCAGACTGCCTCGGGCACAACTTCGGTGACGGTCACAGCTCCTGTGGTTGCGGCAAAGCCCGTGACCAGCGACCTGTGCTCCGTTCGCTTCGATCGGGACCCGCGCCGCCCGGCTCGCGTGAACAACGAAGGGAAGGCCTGCCTGGATGAAATCGCGCTCAATCTGCAGCGTAACTCCGATGCGCAGCTTGCCGTCGTAGGCAATGCCGCCAGCGGGGAGAAGAACGGCAAGAAACTCGCCACGGAGCGTGCGGTCAACACCAAGGCCTACCTGGTCACCGGGAAGGGTATCGATTCATCCCGGATCACTGTCTACACCGGTTCTCAGGATGGAAAGGTCGCCTCTACCACCCTGATTCCGGCGGGTGCAACGTTCGATAGCACCGGCGATACGCCTGTGCAGTAGAGCGCGGTCGAGGGGCTCCGGCTTCCCCGGCGCGGCGCCGTCCGCAGCGATTCTTCTGGACGCGCTGACTTATCAAAGGCTGACTGGAGGGTACCCTTCAGTCAGCCTTTGTGTTTAACAATGGGGAGTTGTCGAGAGGGTACCTACCTTGGGCGAGATAAAGCTGCGACGAAGATGGGGCGAGAAGTTCAAGAGGATCCGGAAGAAGGCTTTTGGAGGATTGCCATCAGCTCGACGGGCGGGGATGCGCGGAAGATTACGGTGACGGTGAAAGAAGAGCGGGGCTAAATTTGCTGGAGCTTGGACCGCAAGGGATTGGCCAATTTCTGAACGATGGATTCTGACTAGGTATAAGTAAATTCTCTTTACTGATTCCCGTGCGCTCGGTATACTGCGGTGCGGGAGGCACAAGTGTATGCGTTCATTTCACACCAACTCGATTCCAGCGTTACTCTTGGTGTCAAGCATGCTCTTCGCTCAGCAGCCGCCTAGTGGGACCCAGCAGAGCGCTAACCAACAGAAAACGGCAGAGAAGCATTCTGCTTTTCCACCTAGCCATTCAGAGAAGGCTCCAAAGTATTCTGCCGCAGCGCCTAAGGAAGCGCCTAAGGCGGTGCATCAGGCGGCGCCTAATGCAGAGCCCAAGACAGCAGCGCCTAAGGCAGAGCCCAAGGCAGCAGCGCCTAAGGCAGAGCCCAAGGCAGCAGCGCTTAAGGCAGCGCCTCGGCCTAAGGTACAAGCGCGGGAAGGCAACCCGGATTATGGAGCCGGGAACCAACATCCTGGTACGATTGGAACGCCGCCCCCGCCTAAGCCGGTTACCGGATCCAAAACCACCAAGCCGCAATAAGTGCTTCCAAAGGGGCTCAAATCGAATGAGACGGCCAGAAGATAAAGAACATCGTTCTTTAATTGAAATTGTTAAGGTGTGGGTCGAGATCATTCAAGGGATTACAACCGTCGTGGCAATTGTTGCTGGCGGGTACTGGTTTTTTCTGCAACGGTCTACGAAGCCACAGCTGAAGCTTGATCAGACAGTTACACAGCGGGCGGTTGAGGGTGAGCCCCAGAAAACGCTCATAAGTGTGGACGTTCGGGCCACGAATATTGGCAAAGTAAAGGTGGACCTGGATCCGGGGGAATTGGACTTGACGCAGGTCAACCCAGAGCCGGCGGCTCCGGGGGGAGCTTTGGCGTCGTACAAGCTAAAACGGCTGACGCTGGAGCCAGGCGAAAGTGATCAGGCCGCGTTTGTTGCGGTCGATGTGTGGGACACCATAAAGACGATTCAGGTTCACTCCGATTACAAGGTCCCGAATGAGAAGAGTCTCTATTGGAATCTGCTGAGTTTTGCAGACATTGGTGTTAACGCCAATCAAAAGGAATCTGCAAGCTCGGTGCGTTGAACCGTTTGTTGATGGCCTACGCATTCGCCCCGCCTCTTGGGATGTTGGGGCTCGTGAGGTGTAGCTCCCATTCAAAGCGGGTGGCAAACTACACGAATGTCTACCAACGAATTCCATCGAAGAGCGAGATTGCCGGGCGGCTTGCAGACTTTAAGCTCTCTCCAGGTTCAATCCGCGAATCGTGGGTCGGAGGCGCAGAGCCTCAGAAGCCCATGATGTTATAGCCGCAGTCGACGTAGATGGTTTCGCCGGTGATGGCGCTGGATAAGTCGGAGGCTAGGAATAAGGCGGCGCCGCCTACTTCGAGCTGGTCCACGTTGCGGTGCAGCGGGGCGCGGTCGGAGTGGGTCTTCATCATCTCGGTGAGAGAGCCGATGCCGCGGGCGGCGAGGGTCTTTATGGGGCCGGCGGAGATGGCGTTGACGCGGATATTTCTGGGGCCGAGGTTCCAGGCCAGGTAGCGGACGGTGGATTCCAGGGCGGCCTTGGCGACGGCCATCACGTTGTAATTGGGGACGACCTTTTCGGCGGCGTAGTAGGTCATGGTCATGATGCTGCCGCCGTCGGTCATCAGCGGCGCGGCGCCGCGGCTGACGGCGATGAGGGAGTAAACGCTGATGTCGTGGGCGATGCGGAAGCCTTCGCGGGTGGTGTTGATGAACTCGCCGCGAAGCTCTTCAGCGGGGGCGTAGGCGATGGCGTGGACAAGGATGTCGAGCTTGCCGAACTTTTCCTTGAAGGAGGCAAAGACGGATTCGATCTCGGCGTCGCTGGATACGTCGCACTGGAAGCCGTGCGCGCCGGGGAGCTCGTCGATGAGGCCCTGGGCCTCCATTTTCATGCGCTCGTTGAGGTAACCGATGGCCAGGGTGGCGCCGGCCTCGTGCAGTTTTTGGGCGATGCCCCAGGCGATGGAACGCTTATTGGCCAGCCCGAAGACCACGGCCGTCTTACCCGCCAGATTGATCATGCTTGCTTTCTTCCTCCATGGTCCGGGCTCAGGGGTACGGGACCAACCATTTAGCAGAATATCAGAGCGATTCTCCCCTCTGTCTGGCCTTTCCGGCACTGTGCAACGCGGCAATTTCTTCCACCTCAGCGGCGAAGACCTGTCCCTTTTCCCCGGCGAGCAAAAATCGCTCGCTGGGGACCCCGAGTCGCTGGGGACCCCGGATTTCTTACGGAAATTGCCACTTATTGTTCCGGCCTCTTTGGAATGCGACAGTGAGATCCCACCCTAGCCGCAAAAATCCGCCGCGGCGGACAGCGAGGATGGGGCGCCCCGTTTCGTTTGAATCGTTAAAGGCCGGATCAATAATAGCAATGGCTTCGGAGCAGGGCAATTGGAGGACCGCTCAGCCGCCCAGGTCGACGAGTTCGACCTTGCCAGTGGGGCGGCCTAAAAAGCGGGAGCCGAGGCGCTCGAATTTGTCGACGGAATCGGTGGCGAAGCAGCGCAGGATGGGTTCAAGGGCTGAGGTTGCGCCGGCAGGCGGGGCGATGCGGGCGCCGAATTGGCGCAAGGCGGCCTCGGCGGCGGCTTCGGCGGAGTCGATGACCTTCATGCCGGCGGGGACGGCGCGGGCAATGAGCGGACGGAGCAGGGGGTAGTGGGTGCAGCCGAGGACGAGCACGTCGGGGTTAAGGCCCTGGGCGGCGGCTTCGGCGTTCAGCTCGTCGAGATAGATGCGGATCACTTCGGCGGTGACGGGATGGTCGATCCAGCCTTCCTCGACCAGGGGGACGAGGAGCGGGCATGCTTTTTCGAGGGCGCGCAGGCCCTGTGTGCGGCAGGCAGCGGCGTAGGCGTGGCTTTGCACGGTCGCGTCGGTGGCGATGACCAGCACGTCGCCGGTGCGCGAGGCGGCGCGGGCGGCGGAGGCGCCGGGCTCGATGACGCCGAGGACGGGGACGGATACGGCGTCCTGAATGGCGTCGAGAGCCAGGGCGCTGGCTGTGTTGCAGGCGATGACGAGGAACTCCGCGCCCTGATCGCGGACCAGAAATCGGGCGCTCTCAGCGGCGTAGCGGGCGATGGTGCGGCGGGACTTGGAGCCGTAGGGCAGGCGGGCGGTGTCGCCGAGAAAGGCGAACCGGGTCTGCGGGAGGCGGTGGATGAGCGCGCGGAGGACGGTGAGGCCGCCGAAGCCGGAATCGAAGACGCCGATGGTGGGGGTCATATTCCGGGGGCATCCATGTTGCTGCGAGCTGCGTTCAGGGCCACAAAGCACATATCTTTGAAGACGCTTGCGGAATACAGGTTTTGTGTACCGGCAGCCGAGAGAATTCTTTCGAGATTGCTCTCCACGAGGCGATAGGCCGCCAGCATGTTTTCGACCGGCGGAGCGTCTCTGAAGACGAAAGCATTACGGAGTTCGCTGAGAACGCCTTCTACGGTACCTGAGTGAATATAGGGATCTGTGCCGTTAAGGTCGCTCATCGATTTTTGCAGCCGGTGAGGCGTGGACTCCCATAAGAACCAGGTATGGCGCTTGGGGTGCAACTTGGCCCAGGTAATTGTGAGCCCCAGTTCCAGCGGCATGTTGAAACGTGGCGTCGCAGGCAAAGCAACGCTCATTTCAACGCGCGAGAGATCGTGGAAGGAGTAGCGGCAGCTTTGGATCAATGCCAGAACTCTGTCGAGCCGGCGTTCTCCGCCAGGTATTCCAGAGGTGATGAGTGGAACCAGGCGAAGCTGGTAGATTCCTACGATATAGGCTAGATAGAGCCTTTGAAACTCTTCGTCATAGGGGATATTGAGAAAAACTGCGTTCGGGTCAATCGGCGGCAGAGGCATTCTGGAGCTTCTCTTCCTGCTTGACCGTATCGCTCGCGGCGGCTTGCTTCTCTGCAGCCAGACGCGCCCGCGCCTCATCCATAATGGCCTGCAACTCTTTTTGACGGGCTTTGGGGATGCGAAGTCGCTTGATCAATGACTCGATCGATGGCCGGGGGGTCGGTAGCTGTACAGCGCGTGGCATGGCTACTCCATCATACTGCGGATGGCGAGGGAATTGAAACGGAAACGCCTGGGGTGGTCACGGGTGGGCACCCTCGGTGGGGACGGCATCGGCGGCGAGGTAGTCGCGGGTGAGATCGGCGTGGCCGGCGAGGGTGGCGCGGGGCTCGCCGTCGACGAGGAAGCGGACCTGGGTGACGCGGGGCAGGTTGGCGTGGAGGGTGGCGCAGATGGATTGGATGGTGAGGTTTTCGGTTTCCAGACCGGAGGGATGGTTGGCGACGAAACTGCCGGTGAGGTTGACGACGGCGAGCTCGGGACCGGTGGGCTCCTGGATTCTGGCCTGGGAACCTGGCGCGGAAGCGGCTGGGTTAGTGGCATTGGGTTTGCCGGGCGGGGGGTGGGCGGATGCGGGCGCGTTGGAGGGACTGTCCGTCTTCCGGGGAGGATTCGACACGGGCAACAGGAAGACCTGGGCGATGGCGTTGGCGCCGCCGGGGACGGGGTGGGTGGCATCGGGGGCGGCGTAGAGGTCCAGCAGCTTGCCCAGAATGACGCGCGCGCGTGAACCGGGGTCCTGGGGCAGCGGCAGGGCTTGAACCTGGGCGAGGAGGGAGTTGTCCTGGTCGTTGGCGACCAGGAGGGTGGCCTGTTCAGCGGGGGCGACCTCGGGGGCCTGGGTGGGCGCCGAGTCCTGGCCGTAGAGCAGGCGCTGGTGGGCGCGCTCGCGCAAATGCCACAGGATCACACCCATGGCCACCGAAGCGGCGAGCAGCACGATGAAGAGGATGGTCTGGTAGCGGGGGATCACGGCTGACGAGCCTCCGATTTCCACTCCAGCAGCGCGGCAGCCAGGGCCTCGGCCACGCGGGCCTGGTAGCCCTGATCGTCGAGGCCGGCCGTGACGGCTCCGGAGGTAGCGCGTTCGGGAGCGACCTCGATGGCGACGGCGGGACAGCTCATGCTGTCGACTCCGGGCAGCGCGGTGCGGCCAAGGGTGACGGACAGGCCGGCGTGGAGGAGAGCAGAGTTGACGACACCGGCCAGGGAAAGACTGCGCGTGACCCAGGCGGCCTGCGCGGTCTTCCAGGCGGAAAAGCGCTGCGGCGGAGTGGGAGCCAGCGAGGAGGTAAACAGATGCACGCCGGAGCCGCTCTCAGAGGCATGGAGGCTGATGCAGGCCTGGGCGTTGGCGTGGTTGGCGAGCTCGGCGCGGCGGTCGACGTCGATGGTGGAGTCGGATTCGCGGGTGGTGACGACCTGGATGCCGCGTGCGGCCAGCAGGGAACGGAGCCTGACGCTGAGGGCGAGGGTGAAGGTCTTCTCGGGCTGGCCGCTGAGGCGTGCGCCGGGGTCGTTTCCGCCGTGGGCGGCATCGATGACGACGACGAAGCGGGGTGGGGGCGGTGCGGGTGCGGGCTGCGGCGCGGTGGGCGGCGGGGGAGCGGGCGGGGCTTGCGCGGCGGCGATCGCTCCCACTGCCGCAAGGAGAGCGGCAAGCGCCCAAAGATGCGGGCGCTTCCCGAACAGGGTCTTAGTCGAGGGCATAGATGGTCAAACCGCTGAGCAGCTTGGGGAAGAAGTCGGTGGACTTCTGCGGCATGACGTCGCCGGCAAAGGCCACTTCCCGGAGTTGCTCCATGGAAACGGGGTTGGTGAGAAAGGAGACGTCGGCTTCGCGGCGGCGGACCTGGTCCACGGCTTCGCCGGCGTCGCGGAGGTAGCGGAGATTGGTCTGCTCGCGGACCTTTTCGGCGTCGAGCGAGAGCAACCGTTCGAGGACGATGGAGTGCAGGTGGCTGAGGTCGAGCTGGCGCTGGCGCTCGGGCAGGTTTGCCAGGGCAGCGGCTACGGGTTCCGGTTTGGAGCGCAGCAGGAGAGCCCCGGCGCGGGTGACGGCGACAAACGCCGTGCCTTGCCGGCGGCCGAGCAATTCCATGTAGCTGGCGGCGTCCCTTTCCGGGAGCCTGTCCACCTGGAAGAACTCTTCGGCGGCAACTGCAAACGCGGCCGGGTCGAATGCGGAGAGGCTGTGGACCACGCGGTGGGTGGGGAGAATGACGAGGCCGCCGGAGTCCATGTTGACGAAAGTCATCATGGCGGCGGCTTCGGGGTAGGCCGGCTGGGGCAACTCGCTGGGGTTGTACTCGGACCGGGCGGGCGCGGCGGCGTGCTCTTTGGAGTAGGCGAGCGCGGTCTCGTAGCGGTGGTGGCCGTCGGCGATGATGAGCTTCCTGTCGGCCATGGCGGTGGTGAGCAGGCGGATGGCGGCGGGGTCGCCGATGCGCCAGAGGCGGTGGAGGACGCCGTACTCGTCGGTGACTTCGCTTTCGGCAGGGCCGCTGCCGTCGTAGAGAATCTCCTCCACGCTGCCGGCGGGGTCGGAGTAGAGCATGAAGATTTGGCCGAAGTGGGCGTGGGTGGCCCTGAGCAGGTTGAGGCGGTCGCTTTTGGGCTTGGAAAGGGTCTGCTCGTGGCGGAAGACGACCTGCTCGGAGTAGTCGTGGAGCTTGCCGAGGGCGATGAAACCGCGGCGCTCCTTGACGATTTCGGCGCCGGGGACGCGGAAACGCTGCGAGTAGGCGAAGATGCAGGGGTCCTTCTCCTGGATGAGGATGCCCTGGTCGCGCCAGGCGCGGAAGTCGCGGGCGGCGCGGGTATAGACGCTTTCGCCGCGTTCGGCATCGAACAGTTCCGGGAGGCCAAGAATGATGCGCACCAGATTGAAGGGGCTGCGCTGGTAGTAGGCCTGTTGCATGGCGGGCGAGATCTTGTCGTAGGGCTGGGTGACGACGTCTTCCAGGCGAACTGTGGAGGGATTGTAGCGCCAGGCGCGAAATGGATAAATACGGGCCATACGGAAGGACTTGCTCCCCGTCCAACAGATAGATTTGCGCGCTGGAATCCCAGTTTTGCTTCGTTTGGGATGGTGGAGCGCTCAGGGTCGATTGTATCCCAGCGGCGGCGGCGGGTCTGGCTCTTCGATTGACTGGAACGGCGATTGTGAGTTGACAAAGCGATGGCAAGACGGTGACGCCAGTCATATACAAACCGTGCTACTATCGCCTTCAATCTTCTGTTGTGTTGAGTTGTGACGATGCCTCATGTCCAGCGAATTCCGGAAAATGCGCACGACAATCGGCGGTCGATCCGGCGCGGGTTGTGGATTTGCGGATTGGCGGCGGTTTTGTGCCTGGCGCGGGCCAAGGCCCAGGACGACCAGCTGAACAAGGTTCACGTGCCCCCGCCAACCACTTCCGCGCCGGTTACGGCAGAACCCGCGGGAGCTGAAGCGCCTGCCGCGACGGGGCCCGATGCGCTGAAGATCCACCCTGGGTCGCGGATCCGGCTGAACGTGGACATGGTGCTGGTTCCGGTCACGGTGACCGATCCCATGAACCGGCTGGTGACGGGGCTGGAGCAGGAAGACTTTCAGATCTACGAAAACAGCGGGCAGCAGAAGATCAGCAGCTTCGCCAGCGAGGACGCGCCGGTTTCGATCGGCATCATCTTCGACCTTTCGGGGTCGATGTCCTCGAAGCTGATCCGGGCGCGGGAATCGATTCTGCAATTCATCAAGACAGCCAACCCGCAGGACGAGTTTTTTGTGATCGGGTTCAACGACCGGCCGGAGCTGATCGAGGACTTCACCAACTCGGTGGAGGACATACAGGCGCGGCTGGCTACGGTGCGCAGCGGGCACCGCACGGCGCTGCTGGACGCGATCTACTACGGCGTGGCCAAGATGAGGGACGCGCGGCACGAGCGCAAGGCGCTGCTGGTGGTCTCCGACGGGGGCGACAACCGCTCGCGGTACACCGAGGGCGAGGTGCGGTCGCAGGTGCGGGAGTCGGACGTGGAGATCTATTCGATCGGCATCTTCGATCCGTATGCGGCCACGCCGGAGGAGCGCACAGGACCGCAACTGCTGAACGATTTGAGCGAAGAGACGGGGGGGCGGCTGTTCCGGGTGGACGATATTGCGGAGATGGGCGACATTGCGGAGAAGATTTCCACCGAACTTCGCAACCAATACATGATCGGCTACCGGCCCAAGGACCTGACCCGCGACGGCAAGTGGCGTAAAGTGAAGGTGAAGGTGAATCCTCCTCCGGGATTGCCTCCGCTGACTATCCATGCTCGCACTGGCTACTATGCGCCTTTGCATTAACGCGATTCTCGCCACCCTTCTTGCCGGAGCGGCGCTGCCGCTGGCGGCGCAAGCAACGCCCACCCCGGCGGTTCCAGTCTCGTCCCCGGCGCCATTGAGCGGAGTTAGCGGGGCTAGCGTTGTTAGCGGAGTTGGGCGCGCTTCGCAGGTGGTGGCAGCGCTGACGCCGCCAACAACGCTAACGCCGGAAGCTACGCCGACGCCGCAAACTCCGCCCACGCCTCAGGCTCCGTCCTTGACGGTGGACCGCGACCCGGTGCGGTCGCCGGATGGGGAACCGGCGGCGTCCACAACCGGAACCATGCGCAAAGAAGGAACGGGCTACGTTCTGCACACCGACGTGGAAGAGGTGGTGCTGAATTGCACGGTGCTCGAGGGCAACCGGCTGGTTCCGGACCTGAAGAGGGACAATTTCGATGTCTCCGAGGACGGGGTGAAGCAGACGCTGATCAGCTTCCAGCACACCGACCTTCCGGTTTCGATTGCCATGGTGGTGGACAACTCGGGGTCGATGGCGAAAAAGCGGCCTTCGGTGAACAAGAGCGCACTGGACCTGATCCAGGCCTCGAATCCGCAGGACGAGACGTTCGTGGTGAACTTCTCCGACGAGGCGTTCATCGACCAGGAGTTCACGTCCGACTTGAACAAGTTGCGGGACGGGCTGGGGCACATCGAATCGCGAGGCGGGACGGCGCTTTACGATGCGGTGGTGGCCTCGGCGGACAAGCTTGTGGCCGACGCCAAGCGGCCCAAACAGGTGCTGATCCTGATTACCGACGGGGAAGACAACGCTTCGACCTTGAACCTGGAGCAGACCATCAGGCGGGTGCAGCAGTTGTCGGGACCGGTGATTTATTCGATCGGGTTATTGTTTGGCGACGAGATGAGCCGCGCCGAGGTGCGGCACGCGCGGCGGGCGCTGGAGATGCTGTCGACCGAGACGGGCGGGATTGCGTTTTTCCCCAAGTCGATCGAACAGATCGACCAGATTGCGGCCGAGGTGGCGCGGGATATCCGCAACCAGTACACGCTGGGCTACCACTCGACCAAGCCGACCACGGAGCCGGGTTTCCGGCGGGTGGTGGTGACGGCGGATGCCAAGGGGCTGGGCAAGCTGACCGTGCGCACGCGCACGGGGTACTTCCCGGTGGTGCGCGTGACCAAGAAGGGCGCCGTCGCGGACAGGAAATAGCCGTTGCCGGCCGTGCGATAAACTAGAGTTCCCATGGCCGTTGAAAGTTCTCGTTCTTCCTCCCTGCGCATTGCCGCGGACATCACTGAGCTGGTTGGCCAAACGCCCATGCTGCAACTGACGCGGCTGGCGCCGGAGCCGGCGGCGGCGGTGTTTGCCAAGCTCGAATTCCTGAATCCCGGCGGCAGCATCAAGGACCGCGCGGCGCTGGGTATGATTCTGGACGCGGAGGCGCGAGGGCTGCTGCACGCGGGCTCGACGATCATCGAGGCAACGGCGGGCAATACCGGTGTGGGTCTGGCGCTGATCGGAGTCAATCGCGGTTACACGGTGAAGCTTTTTGTGCCCGAGGGGTTTGCCGAGGAGAAGTGCATTCTGATGCGCGGATTCGGCGCGGAGGTGATTCGCACGCCGGAAGATGAGGGCATGGCGGGCGCGATCCGGCGGGCGCGCGCGGCTGGGGCGGAGATTCCGGGGTCGTTCACCGCATTGCAGTTTGAGAACCAGGCCAATCCGCGGTTCCATCACGACACGACGGCTGTCGAGATCTGGGAGCAGATGGAGGGGCGGGTCGACGGCTTTGTGGCCGGGGTGGGCACGGGCGGGACGTTCTCCGGCGTGGCGCGGTTCCTGAAAGAACGGAACCCGGCGGTGGTGAATGTGGCCGTGGAAACGGAGGGTTCGGTTTTGCAGGGCGGCGCGCCGGGCAAGCACAAGGTTGAGGGGATCGGCGTGAGCTTTGTTCCGGAGACGTTTCACCGCGATGTGTGCGACCGGATTGTGGCGGTGAGCGACGAGGACGCGTTTGGGATGGTGAAGCGGCTGGCCGCCGAAGAGGGGCTGGTGGGTGGATCGAGCTCGGGTGCGGCGGTGTTTGCGGCGGTGGAACTGGCGCGGGAGCTGGGCGAAGGGAAACGAATTGTGGTGATTGTGCCGGACTCGGCGGAGCGGTATTTGTCGAAGAGGATTTTTGAGGGTGGGGTTTAGGCGCGTGCGGCTTTCATGGCGATTCGGCTTGCTGATCGTTTTACTCGCGATCGCATTGGCAGCGAACGCTGAGTATCAAATTGTCGAAATTGAGCGGCCTTTCCGTGCCCACCATCTGGCGGGAGTTGTTGTTGACCCTTCCGGCGCAACCGTTGCGGGAGCGATGGTAGACGATTGCGATCCTACATTCAGCAGAGTGCTGGGCTCCGCAACCTCCGATGCGGATGGTAACTTCGCATTTCCGCTGGCGAAGATCGGTTCCACGCACTACTTATCTTTCCATGCGCGTGGATTCAACCCTTTGCGCATCACGGTGAAGGTGCGCTATTTCGCGCGTGAAAAGCTAATCGTGAAGCTTCCGATTGGGGGTTGACCTGACGCTTTCGCGGCGTCACAGCCGCCCTTCCTCAATGAGTTCCTTGATGGTGATGCCGTTCAATGGCTGGGCGCGGTTTTTGGCGAAATCGCGGATCCATTCGATGGCTTCGCGATGCTTTCTCCAGCGTTCGGCCTCGGCTTCATCGTCCCGCGCCCGGATTCCCTGCTCGATGATCTCGTCAACGGACTGAAAGCGGCCGCTGGCGATCTCCTGCTCCACGAGGCGCTCCGATTCGGGGCTCAGTTGGATGGGCATGGTTTGTGCCTCCGTGTCTCCTAGTATGGCGCAAATCGAGGGGCGGGGCCATCCCTTGCCTCGGAGCGAGGCGAAGGCCGTGCAATGTGGCGAAGCGCGCGTACCGGCCGCTCCAGGCCGATCTCGCGTTCTCCGGGGTGGGGAGAAGCAGCGCAGCGCAGGCCGGTAATCGCTTACAATTTGGGACGCGGTGAAAACGGCATTTGGCGGGGGCTGCTACGGTTTCCGGCGCCTGGCCTGGCGGCGTTTCGCCGCGGAATGGAGGTTGCAGCGTATGCAACGGGAGCGGAGTGGGAAACGCGGGCCGCGGGTGTGGATGGCAAGCGCGGCGAGGTTGGTTTTCTTTGTGGCGTTGCTGGCGGGTCCTGGATGCAGCCAGGGATTCGGGCAGGGCCTGGCGGGGCGTTGGATGGCCATGGGCAGAACGCTGGACAACGGCGAGCAGGAGAAGTCGATTCTGGAGTTGAAGCAGAGCGGCAATGAACTGACGGGGACCCTGAAGACGCTGGGCTTCCAGGTGGATGTGAAGGGGACGGCGAGCGGGAGCCACTTCGAGCTTTTCGTCGCGGAGTGGGACCCGAAGAGGCCGGTTCTGGTGGGCGACCTGATGGATGGCGAGTTGCATGCCGTGCAGGGCCGCCGCGCGTGGGTGGCGAAGCCTGCCGGCCCGACGGACGATATTCCCACGGTGAGCTATATCGAGCCTCCGCCGCTCAACAACGTGCCGTCGAACGGTCTGGCCAAGACTCCGCCGATGGGGTGGAACAGTTGGAACCTGTTTCAGGGCCGGATCGACGACCAGACGGTGCGCACCATGGCCGACGCCATGGTATCGAGCGGGATGCGCGATGCGGGTTATATCTACGTGAACATCGACGATACGTGGGAAGGCGTGCGCGATGCGCAGGGGAATCTGGGAACAAACCACAAATTCCCCGACATGAAGGCGCTGGCGGACTATGTGCATTCCAAGGGACTGAAGCTGGGAATCTATTCGGGACCGGGGCCGCGGACGTGCGCCGGTTATCCGGCCAGTTATGGGCACGAGGAGCAGGATGCAAAGACGTTCGCGGCCTGGGGCATCGACTATCTGAAGTACGACTGGTGCAGCGCGGGGAGAGTTTACAAGAACGACGCGTTGCAGCCCGTGTATCAGAAGATGGGCGCCGCGCTGGAGGCGACGGGCCGCCCGATCGTCTACAGCCTGTGCGAATACGGCTTGGGCGGCGTGGAGAAGTGGGGTCCGGCGGTGGGCGGCAATCTGTGGCGCACCACGGGCGACATCCGCGACTCGTGGGAAAGCATGATCGGCAATGTGGAGAAGCAGGTTCCGACGGCGCCCTATGCGGGGCCCGGCCACTGGAACGATCCGGACATGCTGGAGATCGGCAATGGGCACATGACGGACGATGAATACCGCACCCACATGAGCCTGTGGGTGCTGGTGGCTTCGCCGCTGCTGGCCGGCAACGACGTGCGCAGCATGACGGATGCGACCAAGGCGATCCTGTTGAACAAGGAAGTGATTGCCATCGATCAGGACCCGCTGGGCAAGCAGGCGTCGCCAGTGAAGAACGGCGATCTGGAGACGTGGATCAAGCCTCTGGCCGACGGCAGCGTGGCCGTGGGCGTGGTGAATCTCGGCTCGGCCGCGGCGCAGGCCACGGTGAAGGCCGGCGATCTGGGACTGGGCGAAACGGTCAAGAAGGCGCGGGACTTGTGGGCGCACCAGGACGTGAAGTTCACCGGCGGCGCGTATGCGGCAACGGTGCCGTCGCACGGCGTGCTGCTGCTGAGGGTTAGCGCGAAGTAGAGACGAGCTGCGCGGCGGGAAAGAAGAGTCAGGCGGTGCGGGAGAAGACGCGGGCTTCGAGACGCGAAAGCCGGCTTTCGTGATCCTTGCGGACTTCGTCTTCAATACGGTCGAAGCGCGTTTCCAAACGGCCCAGTCGCTCGTTGAGGCTGGTGAATCCAGTTCTCATCTCTGAACGCAGGTCGTCAATGCGCTGACCCAGGGCGTTGATGGCGCGGTTGTTTGCCACCGTCGATCCGAGCCACACGAGGAGGATCGAGAAGATGGAAAGGCCGATCGCGATATAAAACTGCGCGCTGGTCATCATCGCTCCTCAATCGTAACCCAGCTTGAGTTGCGGGACCAATGGTTTTCGGCTTACCTACCCGCCGCGATAAGCTAGATGCCAGGAGCCGAAGCCTCAACGCCAACTATGCCTGACTACAAATACTCGACCCTTGCCGTTCATGCGGGGCAATATCCCGACCCTTTGACGGGCGCGGTGAATGTGCCCGTTTACCTTTCATCGACCTTTGAGCTGACCGGGATTGGAACCGACAGGGGGTGGGACTACTCGCGCGCCGGGAACCCCACGCGGGATCGCCTCGAAGAGGCGCTGGCGGCGCTCGAAGGCGGGTCGAGCGGTCACGCGTTTGCGAGCGGGATGGCGGCCATCTATGCGCTGGTGGCCACGCTGCGCGCGGGCGATCACGTGATCTGCTCGCACAATGTGTATGGCGGGACGCAGCGGCTGTTCAATCTGATCGTACGCCACTACGGGATCGAGATCGAGTATGTGGATACGGGGAACCTGGAGGCTGTGGAAACCGCGATCCGGCCCAATACGAAACTCATGCACATCGAGACGCCGACCAATCCACTGATGTCGCTGACCGACATTGCGGCGGTGAGCGCGATCGCGCACGCGCGCGGCGTGGAAGTGAGCGTGGACAATACGTTCCTGTCGCCGGCGCTGCAGAGCCCGCTCGCGTTGGGCGCGGACATCGTGATGCACTCGACGACGAAGTTTTTGAATGGGCACTCGGACGGGTTGGGCGGGGCGCTGATCGGCACAAAGCCGGAGCACAAGGAGCGGCTCAACCTGGTGCAGAGGGCGGCGGGAGGGATTCTGTCGCCGTTCGAGTGCTTCCTGGTGCTGCGCGGGATCAAGACGCTGCCGCTCAGGATGAAGCAGCACGAGGAGAATGGGCGCGCCGTGGCGGAGTTCCTGTCGACGCAGCCGAAGTTGAGCCGGCTGGCCTATCCGGGATTGAAGAGCCATCCGCAGCATGAGCTGGCGGTGAAGCAGCAGAAGGGTTTCGGGTCGATGCTGAGCTTCGACCTGGGATCGAGAGAGGCGGCGGGGCGGTTCCTGGGGGCAATCAAGATATTCCTGAGCGCGGAGTCGCTGGGAGGGGTGGAGTCGCTGGCTTCGCACTCGGCGACCACGACACACGCGGCGCTGAGCGAAGAGGACAGGGAGCGGCTGGGGATTACGCAGGGGCTGGTGCGGCTGTCGGTGGGGATTGAGGACAAGGACGACCTGATCGTGGACCTGGAGCAGGCGCTCAAGGCGGTGTAAGGGGCATCATGCTTGAATCTGCGCTCTTGCTGGGGATCGATACGTGCGGGCCGACGGGGTCGGTGGCGCTGGGACGGCTGGCTGAGGGCGTGGTGGAGATTCTCGGCCAGATCGAGCTCGAGGGGCGGAGCTACTCGGCTACGCTGGTGACGGCGGTGGGCGAATTGCTGGCGCGCGCCGGGGCGCAACTGAGGGAGATTGGCGCGATGGTGGCGGTGAACGGGCCGGGGAGCTTTACGGGCGTGCGCGTGGGACTGAGCGCGGTGAAGGGACTGGGCGAAGACACGCAGATTCCGGTGGCGGCGCTTTCGCGGCTTGAGGTTCTGGCATGGAAGGCGGGCGTGGAGTCGTCGGCCCTGGATGCGCATCGGGGCGAGTTGTTCCTGCGGGTGGGAGGGCCGGGTCTGGAGGCCAGGGAACTGCTGGCTGGAGCTCAGGAGCTTGGGGCGATCGATCCCGTGCCCCGGCGGGTTGCCGTTTGCGACGATGCGGCTCAGGCGCTGCTGAAGGCGGCGTGGCCGGATGGGGAGCTGGTGCGGACCCTGGCGCCGACGGCCGCGGATGCGCTGCGGCTTTGCGCGGGGCGGGTCGAGGCGGAGGAGTTTGTGGACCTGGCGCTGCTGGATGGGAATTACCTGCGGCGGTCGGATGCGGAGATTTTTGGTACGGAGATTTTTGGCGCGCCCCCGGGGCCGCAACGGGCATGAGTTCCCGTGCGGCGGAGGTGCGGATTCGGCGCATGAGCGCGGCGGACCTGAAGCGCGTGATGGAGATTGCGGAGAGTCTGCGGGATGCGCCCCGGTGGCCGGTTTCAGCTTATCGGGCAGCGCTGAACCCCCTGAACACACCGCGGAGGTTTGCGCTGGTGGCCGAGGAGCCGGAGACGGGCGCAGTGGCGGGTTTCGCGGTGGCGAGTTTGCTGGCGCCACAGGCGGAGCTGGAGTCGATTGCGGTGGCTGCGGAGGGGCAGGGGCGCGGGGTGGGCGGACGGCTGCTGGCAGCGATGGTCGAGGAACTGCGGACGGAACGGGTGGCCGAGGTGATTTTGGAAGTGCGCGCCTCGAACCGGGCGGCGCTGGGTTTCTACCAGGTGCGGGGATTCGAGGAAACCGGGCGACGGCCGCGCTACTACGCTGATCCTCAAGAAGATGCGGTTCTGATGGGGCTGCGGGTGGGGGCATCGCCGGTTCCAGAAACCGGGACGTGATTGGGGTCACGCCTGGCGGTCTTCAATCCTGAAATTCACAGGTTCAGGTTACTTTCGCTGAATTTCTCCCTTGCCGGTTGCACAGCGGCGGCGATATATGTAAATGTTCAGTATATGTAAATGTTCAGTTAAACGACGGAGGTGCTTGATGGACGAAGTACAGGATCCCACGCTGAGCGAAGAGATCAATCGTCTGCATGCCGAACATCATCGCTACGCTCAGCGGCTGGAAGAATTGCTTCAAAAACCTTATCTTTCTTCGGATGAACAACTCGAAGAAGTGCGCCTGAAGAAGCTGAAGCTGCACGCCAAGGACCTGATCTTTGCCTTGGAGCGCCGGTTGCCGGCGGTCGCCTGAGGCTATAGATCGGCCTGGATGGTGCGGGCCAATTGCTTGAGCGCCGGCCATGCGTGGCCTCAATACGGGGAGTGTGCGCCTGGGCGAGTGGCCGAATGAGCCGGCAGGCCAGTGGAATAGCCGTATAATCGTTGGGGACGATGGTTCGTGACGGTTACATCTACGGTTTCAGCTTGCTGGCGGTGGCGATTGTGCTGGCGTGGCTTACAGGCAATTGGGCGTGGGGTATTGCGCCGGTGCTCCTGGCGGCATTCTTTCTGTGGTTTTTCCGCGATCCCCGGCGGACAGTGCCTTCAGGCGCGGGCTTGATTGTGTCGCCCGGTGACGGCCTGGTGACCGAGACGGTCACGATCGCCACCCCCGACGGGCCCAGGCAGCGGATCAGCATCTTCCTCAGCGTATTCGACGTACATGTGAACCGCTCGCCGATCGGCGGGGTGGTGAGCCGTGTGCGCTACCGAAAGGGCGAGTATTTGAACGCCATGAATCCGGCCTCGGCGGACCGCAACGAGCAGAACGAAGTGACGGTGCGCGGCGAGGGGATCGAGGTTACTTTCAAGCAGATTGCCGGGCTGCTGGCGCGGCGGATCGTGTTCAACCTGCGTGAGGGCGACAGGGTGGAACGCGGGCAGCGGGTGGGCCTGATCAAGTTCGGTTCCAGGGTGGATACGGTGGTTCCGGCCGAGGCGGCGCTGCGGGTGAAGGTGGGCGAGCGGGTGAAGGGCGGATGGAGCGTGCTGGCGGAGATGCCCAAGCCCAAGGAGGCGCTGGTTGTGCCCATAGCCAGGATGGAAATGAACGCCAGTGTGCTGGTAGGCGTGTCCGGCGGAGAAGGTCAATGAACGGGCGCGACGCGGCACTGGCCAGGGCCAACGCCAAGGCGCGGCTGCGGCGTGGTATGTACCTGCTGCCTTCGTTGTTTACCGTGGGCAACATCGCCGCGGGTTATTTTTCCATCAGCGAGACGATCAAGGCGATCAGCGACATCGGCAACGCGCACACTCATCTGGACTGGGCGGCCATCGCCATCATCTTCGCCATTCCCTTTGACGCGCTGGATGGGCGGATTGCCCGCATGACCAATACCACCAGCGAGTTCGGCAAAGAACTGGATTCGCTGGCCGACGCCATTACGTTCGGGATGGCGCCCAGCCTGCTGGCGCTGATCTGGGGATTCCACTTTCTGCCGGATTCGGTCAACCCGCAGTTGCTGGAGCATCTGCGCCAGGCCGGGGCGTTCATCTGTTTCCTATTTCTGATAGGCGGGGTTTCGCGGCTGGCGCGGTTCAACATCTCGCACGATGCGCAGCCGCGGAATCCGGGTCGGCCGGGGCGCAAGTATTTCGTGGGGATGCCGATTCCGGCGGCGGCGGGGCTGCTGGCCGCCACGGTGCACCTGTGCTACGGCTATCCGGTGCTGGCGTGGTGGATTGCGATTCCCTGGCTGGTTCTGGTGGGGCTGAGCGGGTTCCTGATGGTGAGCACCTGGCGGTTCTGGTCGGCCAAGGAGATCAACTTCTCGCGCAGCCACCCTTTCCAGCTTCTTTTGGTGTTGGCGATCGTGTTTTATATCATTTTCCGGTTTTCCCAGGGGGTGCTTTTCTCGCTGGCGCTGCTCTACATGTTCTCGGGAATCTGGGCGCGGGCGGCGTACGGTTGGACGCGGCGGCGGCGGCGAAGGCCGACGAGGGTTGCGGTCGAGGACGCAGCCCCGGTTGAGCCGGATTCGCTCAGCCGCTCGTAATTTTTCCAACAGAAGAAAAGGGTGCCTGTGTACAAGATCGCCATTGCCGGAGCCTCAACGCTGCTGGGCCGGGAGTTGAAGGAAGCGCTGTCGGAGTCGCCGCTGGCCGCGGCCAACTTTGTGCTGCTCGACGAAGAAGAGGCGCAGGGGCAACTGGATCGGGTGGGGGACGAGATTACATTTGTCCAGACCATCGGCGCGGATGCGTTTGAGCGCGCGGACTTCACGTTTTTCTGCGGCACGGAGGACCTGACCCGGAAGCACTGGCGGGAGGCGTTGCGGGCCGGTTCGACGGTCCTGGACCTTTCCGGCGCGCTGGACCAGGAGACGGGGGTGCTGGTGCGGGCTCCGTGGCTGGGCTCGGAGGCGGCGACGGCCGACCTGTTTACCCCCGCCGTGGTTCCGGCGCACCCGGCAGCGCTGGCGCTGGCGCTGGTTCTGGAGCGGCTGCAACTGGCCGCCGAGGTGCGGTTTGCGGCGGCTACGGTGCTGGAGCCGGCGAGCGAGTTCGGGCGCGCGGCAATGGACGAGCTGCACCAGCAGACGGTGAGCCTGCTGAGCTTCCAGGGCTTGCCGCGGGCCATTTACGACGCGCAGATAGCCTATAACCTTCTCTCCGGCCTGGGCGAAAGCGCCAAGATCAGCCTGGGCGCGGTGGAGGCGCGGATTCGGCGCCACTATGCCGCGCTGGGGGGCGGGCGCTGGCCGGCGCTGGCGTTGCAGGTGATTCATGCGCCGGTGTTTCACGGGCACACGTTTTCGATCGCGGTGGAGCTGGAGCGGGCGGTGGAGATTTCAGCGCTGGAAGAGGCTCTGAGCGGGGAACACATGGACCTGGTGCTGGAAGATACGGATTCGCCTTCGAACCTGGCGGCCACGGGGCAGAACGATGTGCTGGTGCGGCTGCGGCCGGAGTTGGGCGGCTCGCGAAATACGAACGAGGCTTCGCGGCTGTGGCTGTGGGCGGCGTCGGACAATTTGCGGCTGCACGCGCAGAATGCGGTGGCGTGCGCGCTGGATTTGCGCAGGTTGAGGCCGGCGGGGACGGTGCAGTAAGGCGCCCTGGAGCCGCAGAGTTGTCAGTTTTCCGATGCGAAGGAATATCGCAATGTGGCAAGAAAAATGCTATCGTAGCGTCAGGTTTCAGCCATGGCGGAATCGATCACGGTCTATCTTCATTTCCCCTGTTTCGATGGAGTCATCTCAGCGGTTCTTGCGAGCGAATACCTGAACAGAAAACGGGGATGGGAGACGCGCGATATAGTTCCTGTCAACTATGACCGGCAGGCGTCCTGGGCGGAAAGCCAACTGTCTGAGCCTGCGGTTGTGGTCGACTTTCTTTACCATCCGAGAGCCATCTTCTGGGCGGATCACCACCAGACTTCGTTCTGCTCGGAATCGCTGAGGGCCGATTACGATTATCGGCATAGAAGTTCTCCAGACCTGCTGTACGATCCGGCGGTATCTTCGTGCGCCGAATTGCTGTGGCGCAGGGTTCGCAGGCAGCTCAGTGAGCCGAGATTCCGCGAAATGGTCGCCTGGGCGCGGCGCATCGACGGGGCGCGCTATGACACCGTAGAAGAGGCTGTGCTGGGGAATGCTCCCGCGCTCAGAATCAGCCAGAGTTTTTTGAACGACTCGTCGGCTGAGTACTGCCGCTTTCTGGTGGAGTCGCTTCGGGCACAGACGCTGGGCGAGGTTGCGGCATCGAGCATGGTCCGCGACCGGTATGCCTCCGTTCGCAAGGCCATCAAACGGGGGCAGAAGCTATTCAGCTCGGCATCGCGTATCGGCGGTAATGGCATAGTCGTCTTCCAGCTGCCAAGGCAAACCGACAACACTTTCGTGAGCCGGTACGCTCCCTATCTGGAGTATCCCAATGCGCGCTACTCTGTGGGCATCACGCCGCATGGCGACGGAGCCAAGATCACGGCCATGCGGAATCCGTGGCGGCGCTTCAAGAGCCTTCCCCTGGGACAAATCTTTCGACATTATGGAGGCGGCGGGCACCAGCGGGTGGCTTCTGTGTTGGTGAACAGCGCAACGGAGGCCGAAACTACGCTTGGCGCCATCCTCAAAGATATTGAGAGCCAGGCCGGCGGCGTGGCAAAGAAGATCAAAAGGAGCGCGAGCCGATAGCCGATGATTGATCGCTTCAATTTCTACGATATCTATGGGTATCTCTTGCCAGGGACGCTCCTGATGGGGATTTTCTGGCTTCCATTCGGTCTCGCAACGGGAAGGCTGCCTGCCAGCGAGGTGTCGACGACGCTGCTGTTGTTGGCGCTGGCATACATCGCAGGTCATGTTCTGCAGACGGTGGCATCGGTTGTGGTGCCTTCGAAGGTTGGCGACGGGAAGGGGGAACTGCGGTCGCGGTCGAACCTTCTTCTGGATGCGGCCAATTCAAAATTCAGCCCCGGTTTCAAGGATGATCTTGCGAAGAAGGTGAAGGCCGCGTTTGGCCTGGAGGTTCTTGGCGATCAGCCGGGAGACCTGACGAATCGCGACACCGCTTTCCTTGAAGCACGCGCCTATCTGATTCGCAACAAGGCGGCGAACTACGTGGAGCAGTTCGAGGGTCTCTACGCGATGATGCGGGGACTGGGGTGCGCATTTCTTATCGGCTGCGGCTACCTGAGCGGCTGGGGACTGTCGTTCCACTGGGAGTTGCGCGGCGTTGGATTGGCCGTCTGGAGTGTGCTGGTTGCCTCGATTCCGGGGGCCTTGGCGGCCACCGCGGGGGCCGATTACCTTGCGGCACGCGCGGAGAAGGAAAAGGATAAGGAAAAGAGGAAGCTGCTGCAGGAGCGTGAGAAGGCAGCGAACGAGTGGCTTGCGGTCTGCGTTCTCCTGTTTGCCTCCGGTCTTGGCTACTTTCTTGGTACCTGGAAGCCTCTTCCTGGCAGACTCGAGTTCTTCCTGTGGTCAGCCTTGCCTGTGACGCTGTTCGCTGGATCTCGCTGTTTTCAGGCCTACCGAGGCTACGCGCAGCATTTTGCGGAAACGGTATGGAGGGATTTTTCGAGTCTTTATCGCGAAGATGCGCCCCCACCCTCCAAGGAAACCCAGGACAAGGACCGAGCGGCATCAAGTTAAGGCCGGCGCTCAACTTGAGCCGAGACCGCATTCCCTGCGCCACGCCTGCTCGATGTAGCTGTCGGTCATGCCGGCGATGTAGTCGGCGACGGTGCGGGCGAGGCCTTCGGTGGGGATTTGCGCGCGGTGATCTTCGGGCAGTTGGGCGGGGTCGGCGAGAAGGGCGGCGAAGAGGCTCTGGACGACCTGAGTGGCGTGGTTGTGGGCGTCCTCCATGATGGGGGAGTTGTAGAGGTTGTCGTAAAGGAAATTTTTGGCGGCGGCGCGTTCGGCTTCGAGTTGCGGGCTGAGGGCCGCGAGGCGGTGGGGCGCGCGGCGGATATCGGCCAGGGTGGTGGCGCCGAGAGCAGCTGCGCGGGCGCGCACTTCGTTCAACAGATCGGTGACCAGCGCGTTGAGGACGCGCTTGATGGCTTCGTTAACGGTGAGCTTGGGCGCGGCGGCGGGGTATTGGATGAGAACAGCGTCGTGGAAGCCGCGGAACAGAGGCACAGCTTCGCGGACCTGGGGGAGGGTAACGATGCCGGAGTCGAGGCCGTCGTCGAGATCGGCGGTGAGATAGGCGATTTCGTCGGCCAGATCGATGAGCTGGGCTTCAAGGGGAGGGAACTGGTCGAGGAAGTATTCGGCCAGCTCAGGGTGGTCAGCGGCGGAGTAATCGCGGGAGTGCTTGACGATGCCCTCCCTTACGCCAAGGGTGAGGTTGAGGCCGCGAAAGGCGGCGTAGCGCTCCTCGAACCAGGTGACGATGCGCAGGGCGTGGAGGTTGTGGTCGAAAGTGAGCCCGAAGCCGCGCAGGGAGTAGTCGAGGGCTTGCTCGCCGGCGTGGCCAAAGGGCGGATGGCCGATGTCGTGGACCAGGGCGAGGGCCTCGGTCAGCTCGGTGTGAATGCCCAGAGCTGCGGCCAGGGTGCGGGCGATCTGGGTGACCTCGAGGGTGTGGGTGAGGCGGCTGCGGAAGTGGTCGGAGGGGGATTCGGCGGGCAGGCGGGTGAAGACCTGAGTCTTGCCGGCGAGGCGGCGAAAGGCCTTGGAGTGCAGAATCCGGGCGGCGTCGCGGGCAAAGGGTGTGCGATAGGGGTGAGGGGGTTCGGCGCGGGTGCGGCGGGCGAGTTCGGCGTCCTGGCGGCCGCAGACGGCAATCCCCGGCGGGAGTTTGGCAGGCGAGCTGGTTTCAGAGTCCGTCATCGTCGATGCGCAGCAGAGGAGTTCACGTCTGGTTATACCGCAGTTGGGGAGGGGAGCGCTGAAAATGAGAGCGCGTGTTGAAAATCACCGTCGACCTGATTCGGCGGTGGTATAACGTTTTCATTGCGGCGGGGATTGGACAAGGGCAATCAAGCGGTAGTACTATCCTGCCGAATTTTGCGATAGGGTTGGCGTGGGGACGAAACAGGCGCCGCCCGCGAATACACTTCACATCCGGATCGGGAGGAAAGCATGAAAGCGATCAAAACAGCAGCGTTGGCGATACTGGCGCTGGGAGTTGCGTTCACGTCGGGCTGCGAAGGCAGGCACTCGACCAAAGAGGTCTTCTACCTGGTTGCGACCAACGTGAACCTGCCCTACTGGCAGACGGCGGCGGCGGGATTCAAACGGGCAGCGGCTCAGTACAAGGTGACGGCCAGAGTGGTGGGACCGGACACCTACGATCCGAAGGCCGAACTGGACGAATTGCAGAAGGCGGTTGCGGCCAAGCCGTCGGGGATTCTGATCTCCGTGGCCGACGCATCGGTGCTGCAGCCGGGGATCAATGCGGCCGTGGACGCCGGGATTCCGGTGATTACCATGGACTCGGATGCGGCCGGCAGCCACAGGCTGTATTTCATCGGGACCAATAACCTGGAAGCAGGACGGATGGGCGGCAAGCGGGTGATCGAGAAGCTGGGCGGCAAGGGCAACGTGATCTTCTTTACCCTCGGCGGCCAACCCAATACGGATGAGCGGCTGAAGGGCTTCAAAGACGTGTTCGCGACCCGTCCGGAGATCAAGATCGTGGACGTGGTGGACATCAAGGGCGATGCGCGCAACGCGTTCGACAAGGCTCAGGAGGTGCTGGCGCTCACCGGCCCGAAAAAGATCGATGCGTTTGTGTGCCTGGAAGCATCGTCGGGCAAGGTGGTAGCCGATGCCATCAAGCGGGCCGGCGGCGGCCGGGAGCTGACGGCCTGGGATGTGGACCAGGATACGCTGGACGGAATCAAGTCGGGCGCCATCGACGCGACGATTGCGCAGAAGCCCTTCACGATGGGCTACGTGGGGCTGAAGGCGCTGGACGAGATCTACCACGCGCCGCCCAAGCAACTGAACAAGGACTACAGCGCGGACTCGTTTGCGCCGTACCCGGTGTTTGTGGATACCGGCACCTCCCTGGTGGACGAGAGCAACGTGGATCTGTACATTGCTGGGGCGGCGGAGGAGAAGAGGTAGGGAAGGCGCTCGAAGGCTTTCATCGATTCCGGCACAGTCACGATGGCGGAGTTGCGTGTTCGAGGAAGCCCGTGTCTCCAATGCGAGACGCGGGCTTTCTTGTTTTGCTTCAACGGCTCGCCGGCGGCGCGGCTCCAAGCGCTCCTGGCAATGCACTGCCCACAAGGGTGGTATGATTTTCCGGGTCAAGCGCCAAGGGGGGTGACGATGAAAACCAAATCCAGCATGATTCTCTCGCTGTTTTTTCTTTTGCTGCCGGCACAGGCCTGTCTGTCTCAAGGGAGCCTTTCCGCAAAATGGGAAGAACTTACCGGACCCGACTTCATTGAGGCCATTCACCAGTCGCAAGGGGTTTGCGTGCTGCCGTTCGGCATTATTGAAAAACACGGACCGCACCTGCCGTTGGGCACGGACCTGCTCGATGTTCGCTTCGCGGTGATGAATGCGGTCAAGCAGGAGTATGCGGTGGTATTTCCCGAGTATTATTTCGGGCAGATATTCGAGGCCCAGCAACAGCCCGGAACGGTGGCCTACAGCCTGACGACGCAACTGACGCTGCTTGGGGAGACGGTAAAGGAGATGGCGCGCAATGGCTGCAAGAAGGTGGTCATTGTGAATGGCCACGGCGGAAACAACAGCCTTTTGCCGCTGTTCGCGCAGGCGCAACTGGCCAGCCCGCGCGACTACGTGGTTTATGTTTTCGGACTGCCGGACACGAACGTGCCGGGACGCCCAGCCATGAAGACGCAGACAGACATGCATGCAGGCGAAACGGAGACTTCGCTGATGCTGATTGCGCGGCCCGACCTGGTACACATGGACCGTGCAACGCAGGAATCGGGCGCGGACCAGAAACGGCAGTCTTTGCCGGGCTCCGTTTATACAGGCATCTGGTGGTATGCGCGCTTTCCGAATCACTATTCGGGTGAGGGCGCGGCAGGGAACAAGGAACTGGGAGAATTCGAACAGAAGGAATGGTCACGCCAGATTGCCGAAGCGATCAAGGCGATCAAGGCCGACCGGGTGAGCCTCAAACTGCAAAACCAGTTCTTCGAGGATTCGCAGCACCCGTTGGAGACCAAGCAGTAGACGGGTGTTTCCGCAACCTGTAGAGCCCCGGCCTGCCGTCTCTGGCGGGCCGGGGTTGGTTGGGCTTCATCGACTCCCAGGTCTCAAATTCGAGACCCTGGGGCACCCGCGAGTTTTTCCGTAGCCTGTAGAGCCGCGGCCTGGCAGCCCCGGCCTTACGTTGCTGCTTATTCCGGTTTGGGTTGGCCGGCGGCGCTTTCCTGCTTGGCGAGCTTGACGCGGGCGCTTTCCAGCTTGCGCTGGACCTTGGCTACGTCGGCGGGCTCAACGTCGGCGGGAGCGGATTTGGCGTACTCGGCGAGCGAAAGTTCCCATTGCGCGGCGGCCAGGCGGATGCGGCCCGTCTTCTCATAGAGTTCGCCGAGATGGTCGTGGATGGTGGGGTCGGTCTGGTCGCGTTCAACGGCCTTGCGGAGGTTTTCCTCGGCCTCTTCGTACTGTCCCAGCTTGAAGTAGGCCCAGCCGAGGGAATCGAGGTAAGCGCCGTTCGTGGGTTCGAGATCGACGGCCTTGCGAATCAATTTGAGGGCCTCGGGGAGGCGAATGCCCTTGTCGGCCAGCATGTAGCCCAGGTAGTTGAGGGTCATGGCGCTGTTGGGGTCCAGATCGAGGGCCTGGCGGAAGAGCTGCTCGGCCGGCTCGTAGTGCTTTTGCCGCTCAGCCAACGCGCCCTTGAGGAAGAGCAGGTAGGCGCGGTCTTCGGTTTTGGTGGCGAGCGGACCGGCCTTGGCGTATGCTTCGTCGGCCTCCTTCCAGCGGTGCATCTCGGTGTAGAACTGGCCCAGCCTCAGCCACACCACGCGGTCTTTGTCGGAGTTATCCAGCAGGCTCCTGGTCAAAGTGAGGGCGTCTTCGTTTTTGCCTTGCTCCACCAGGGCGCCGGCGAGCGTGAGCTTCAGGTCCATATCCTTGGGGTTGGCTGCGACGGCTTTGCGGGCGACCTCGACGGCGCGGTCGAAGATTTTGGCTTCGCCGTAGGTCTCGACCTGGGCCTCAAAGCCGCGCACGGCGGTTTCGCCACCCATGTCGACCATTTTCTGGTAAGTGGCGATGGCCTGATCGGTCTTGTTCTGCTCGTGATAGATAGCGCCGAGCCGCTCCAGGAAGAAGCCGCGGTTGGTCTTCTCTTCGTTGGTGTAGGCGCCGTTGGCGTGGGAGGTGAGGTCCACCATCTTTTCGAAGGTCTGGGCGGCCTCGTCGAAGCGGCCCAACTGGTCAAGGAGCAGGCCTTCGTTGAAACCGGCCTCCAGGGAGTTGGGGTCCTGCTTGCGGGCCTTGCGGATGGTGACCAGCGCATCCTCATACTTGCCCTGGCGGCGCTGAATTTCACCGATGTGGATCAGGGCCTCAGTGTCCTCGGGATCGGCCTCGGCCAGCAGCTTGAATTGTTTCAGAGCCTCGTCGAGCTGGTTGTCGGCAAGCAGGGCCTGGCCGAGAGCGTCGAGCGTATGGGCGTCCTCAGGATCCATGTCGGCGGCGCGCTGATAGGCGGCGATGGCGTCCTTGGTCTGCTTCAACTGGTCATATGCCGCGCCCAGGGCAACCTCCATCTTGGGGCTGCGGTCGGCCACCGGGACGGCTTCAATCACCTTGACGGCGTGCGCCACATCGCCGCTTTCGGCATAGAGGCGAGCCAGGTTGAGGACCACTTCCTCGGAATCGGGCTCGATGGCCTGGGCGGTCTTGAACTCTTCTTCCGCTTTTTTCGGATCGTGCTTGACGGTGTAAAGCTGGCCCAGGACCATGCGGTCCTCGACGCTTTTGGGTTGCAGTTGGACGATCCTTTCAAACTCGGCGATGGCCTGGTCGAGAACGTTGCCGGAGGGTGAGGCGGACGAGACCGCATTGGAGGCGTCGCTCAACTGGCGCAGGTAAATCCGCCCCAGCAGCTTGTGGGCCTCGATGTCGTCGGGAGAGGTCTTGAGCAGGCCGCGGGCGGTGGCTTCGGCTTCGTGAACGTGGCCGGTGCGGAAGTAGAGATCGGAGAGGCCGTCGTTCAACTGCGGGGAGTTGGGGTCGGCGTTGAGCGCTGATTTGTACTCCTCGATGGCCAGTCGCGCGTCCTCGGTGTTGCCATTGGCAATGGCGTCTTCCTCGTAGTTGTTGGCCAAGGCGAGGTGATAGTAGGCCGTGGCGCGGTCGGGAGGCTGCGCGGGGGGTTGGTTGGAAGCCGCGACCTTGGCCGGCGCGGTTTTGGCGGGAGCAGTCTGGGCGGGGCTACTGGCGGGCAACTTCGGGGGAGCAGTGGTTTCCGGAAGTGTGCTTCCCGGCTCATTCTGGGCGCGGGCTTGCAAGGCCGGCAGCGAGACCAGCGTGGCGGCAACAATCGAGAGCCAGAGGGGCAGCGAAGAGTTCTTGAGTTTCATCATCCTTGAGATTCCGTGCCTTTCAAGCCGGGCGAACGGGGAAAACTCCACACCGGAGGGCCGAAAGACAGCACCGGCAGCCGGCAGGAGCAACTCTATCTATTGTACAGACGATTCTACCGGTCATTTGTCTCGAACAGCACGGTGGAATGCGGGATTTTCGTGATTATCGGCGAATGAGGGGTCAGGGATCAGGGGTCAGCAGATCGGCGACCCAGCGGGTCGACGAATCAGGGTTGCGGGACGCCGGGGAGCCAGCCGTGCTCGCGGAGGGATTGCAACTGGCGATGGAGAACTTCAGCCTGGCGTTCGAGGCGCTCGAGTTGGCGCTCGCCGGGGTGGTCCTGCGGGGGAATTGCCGGCTGCAAGGCGTGGAAACCGGGCTGGGGCCAGGGCAGGGTCGCAAGATGGGCGCCTGTCTGCCCTTCGAGCCATTGCAGGCGGCGGTCGAGCAGTTCCAGGCGGCTCTGGACGGGGCCGGATTGCTTCCAGGCCCATTCGCCGTCGAGGGCTGTGAGTGTGGTCACGCTTTGGGCGAAACGGCGCAGGTAGGTGACAAAGGCGGCGACAAACTGGGCGAAGGGGCGGCGGCGGGGCCAGGTTTCGGCCAGCAGGCGCTCCAGCGACTCCTCAGTATCGTTGTGGGCCAGGCCGGCGGCGCGGCGGGCGTTGGCCAGCAGGCGCGAAGAGCGAGAGCGGGTTTGCCAGTTTTCGGCCAGCTGAGCCAGGTAGCGGCGGTCGGCGGCGATGCTGGCGCGGAGAAACTGCGGCGCGCGGTCGCGCTCCCAGGCGGGAAAGAGGAAGGTCATGGCGAGGACCGAGATGAGGGCGCCGGCGATGGTGTTGGCGGTGCGGATGAGGGCCAGTTGCCAGTCGCCGGAGTAGGGGAGCCAGGCGAGAACAAAGGCCGGAGTGATGAAGAAGGCAAAGGCGGCGTAGCTGACCGGCAGGACGGCCAGAGCCAGCAGCGCTAAAGGAAGAAGAACGGCCGCGGTGGCCAGTTGAGAGTGGAGGGCGACGGCAAGCAGGGCGGCGAGAATGCCTCCGCCGACGGTGCCGCCGATGCGCTCCAGGCCGCGGCGCATGGTTCCGGAGACGTGCGGCTGGAGCACGATGAGGGAGGTCATCAGCAGCCAGTAGCCGTGATTGATGTGGAGCAGGAGGATGAGGGTCACGTCGAGGCCGCAGACCAGGGCGACGCGGGCGGCGTGGCGCAGCAGGAGGGACTTCCGGGTGAAGTTGGCGGCCAACTGGTCGAGGATGCGGGCGGGATTCCAGCTTTGGCGCAGCTCGGCGAGGCGCGCGTAGACGTAGGCAAATTGCCCCACCGAGCCGGGGATGGGCGGGACCCGCTTGAAGGCGGGGGTCTTGCCGAGACGCAGCAGGGCGGCGCTTTCGATGGCGGTTTCCAGCAGGGCTGCGGCTTCAGTTACCTGGGCGAGCAGAAAACGGGTGGAGGGGTCGGACTGGGTGAGGCAGCCTTCGAGGTAGTAGGGGAGCCGCTGCATTTCCAGGCGCTTGGCCTGGGCCGAGCCCGCGGTCTGTCCCCGGCGAACCAGGATCGAGGCGACCCAGAGCTCGGCGGAGCGCAGGTCGGCAAGACTGGAGAGGCCGCGATCAAGGCAGACAGAGCCCGGCGAGGCGGCCTGGGCTTCGAGATGCTCGGCGAGGGCGATGGTACGGGCGATGAGCAGGTCGGCGTTTTCGAGCAGGACGACGAGGTGGTGGCCCTGGGCGGTTTCCGTTTGGTGTTCGGCGCGGATGGAGGCGACGGCCTGCCAGCCCTGCTCGACGGCGCGGCGGATGCGGTACTGGTGGTGTTGGGCGAGGCGATGCCAGAGGGCGGGAGTTTGCCTGAATCGAGCCGACGATAATCGAGATTCGCGGTCTCCTGCCGTTTTCGCAGTTTTTTCCTCGAAAAGCCGCGGAAAGGATGGGGCGCCCGATTTTTGTGGGGCACTCGGCTGCTGATTCCGTGTGGAAAGCTCGGCCAAGGAGGCCAGAAATGAGGCCAGCTCCTCGTAGCAGGCGCTGACGGCGGTGCGGGCGGGGCGATAGGCGTCAAGCGGCCACAGGAAGAGCGAGAGCAGGGCGGCCCAGGCGCCGCCGGCAAGCAGAAGCAGGCTGCGGGTGAGGGCTTCATGGAAGGAGGATGTGGGCGCGCCGATGCCGCAGATGAAGATGACCTGGACGAGGATGCCGGCGGAGGAAAACGGCTGGCCGAGGACGGCGAGGTAGCTCCACAGGAAGCAGAAGAGGACGGTGACGGGAAGCGCCCAATGGAGGGTTCCGCCGCAGAGCGAGCCGAGAAAGAGGCCAACAGCGCCGCCGAGGGAAAGAGTGGCGAGGCTGCTCATGCGGGTGCGGTAGGGGCCTCCGGTGTCGGAGAGTATGGCTTCGAAGCCGCCCAGGCCGGCCCAGCCTAGGTTGGGGATTCCGGCCAGGTCGCCGAGGACCAGCGGGGTGCAGAGAGCGACGGCGGCGCGCAGGCCGCGGAACCAGTCCATCTGGCGGGCTAGCGCCAGGGATTGGGTGCGCAGGCGAGACCAGAGTTGGCCGAGGGACTTCATAAATCTGTTCAATACTCTCGCGAATCAGTGGCGGAAATGGCGGATGCCGGTAAAGACCATGGCTACGCCGAGGCGGTCGGCGGCGGCGATGACGTCCTGGTCTTTGACGGAGCCGCCGGGTTGGATGACGGCGGTGGCGCCGGCGGCGGCTACGGCTTCAAGGCCGTCGGGGAAGGGAAAAAAGGCGTCGGAGGCGGCGACGCAGCCTTTGAGCGGGAGAACGGCCTTCATAGCGCCGAAGCGGGCGGCGTCCACTCGGCTCATTTGCCCCGCGCCGACGCCGAGGGTCTGGCCGTCGCGGGCGTAGACGATGGCGTTGGACTTGACGTGCTTGGCCACGCGCCAGGCGAAGAGCAGGCTGCGCAGCTCCTCGGCGGTGGGCGGACGCCAGGTGACGATCTTCAGCTCCGATTCGGTGACGCGGGCGGTGTCGGCGTCCTCAAGCAGCAGGCCGCCGGAGACGTGCTTGACCACCGGCTTTGGCGGGGCGGAGCGGACTTCGACCAGGCGGAGGTTCTTTTTGGCTGCGAAGCGCTGGCGGGCTCCGGGGGCGAAGGCGGGGGCGGCGATGGCTTCGACGAAGAGTTTGGCGATTTCGGTGGCGGCCTCGGCGTCAACGGGGTGGTTGATGCCGATGACGCCGCCGAAGGCTGAGACGGGGTCGCAAGCGAGGGCCTTTAGATAGGCTTCAAGGACGGTGGCGCCGGTGGCCGCGCCGCAGGGGTTGGTGTGCTTGACGATGACCACGACGGCGGGATCGGACTCGCCTGCGGGGAACTCCTGCGCCAGCTCCCAGCAGGCGTCGAGATCGACGAGGTTGTTGAAGCTGAGTTCCTTGCCCTGGAGCTGGGTTGCCCCGGCGATGCCGAGGCCGGAGCCGTCAACGTAGAGGGCGGCGCGCTGGTGGGGGTTTTCGCCGTAGCGGAGGGCTTGGGCCAGCGGGAAGTTGATGCGGAGTGTGGTGGGCAGGTGGGCTGAGTCGGGCGCGGCTGGGTCCTCAGGCGCAGGGGCTTCGACGATGCGGTCGAGCGTGTTGGCGATGGCGGTGTCGTAGGCGGCGGTGGTGGAAAAGGCCTGTTTGGCGAGGCGCCAGCGGGTTGCGCGGCTGAGGCTGCCGTTGTTCGACTGAAGTTCCTCAATGAGGGCGGGATAATCGGCTACGCGGGTGACGATGGCGACGTCTTCAAAGTTCTTGGCGGCGGAACGGACCATGGAGGGTCCGCCGATGTCGATGTTTTCGAGGAGATGACCAAAGGCGACGCCGGGCTGGGCGGCGGTCTTCTCAAAGGCGTAGAGGTTCACCACCGCCAAATCGATAGGCTCGATGGAGTGGGCGGCGATAGCGGCTTCGTGCTCTTGGTTGCCGCGGATGTAAAGCAGGCCGGCGTGGACGCGCGGGTGCAGGGTCTTGACGCGGCCGTCGAGCATCTCAGGAAAGCCGGTGAGGTCGCTGATGTCCTTGACGGTCAGGCCGGCTTCGCGAAGGGCGCGCGCGGTGCCGCCGGTGGAGATCAGCTCGACGCCAAAACTCGCCAGCACCTGGGCAAACTCGACCAGGCCGGTCTTGTCGGTCACGCTCAACAGCGCTCTGCGGATGGGTTTTGCCGAAGTTACGTTCTGACTCACAGGTGAACTCCTTTTGAGGGTTCGCGGCGGTCCACACCCGCCGCCAGCGGGACATTGCAGGCGAAGGCCACACACCAGAGTACATCGAACTTCCGGGTGAGGCTGCCGCAGGACAGGATGGGACGATTGTTGCAGATTGCAATCGAATCGCCCCTCCTACAGAGATTTGGAAAATGCTTTAGAGTTAAATCATGGGTAGTTACTCCCCCGTTCCCCAGCCCGAAATTCTGCCTCCCGGCAGCGGTGGAATGCCGCCGCGGCGAGCGGTTCGCCGTCCGCGGCCAACGTGGGTGACCTCGCCGGCGACGTATCTGCTGGTGGGGATCAACTGCGCGGTGTTTCTGGCCATGGTGGCGCACGGGGTCAGCGTGGGCACTCCCACCACCGACCAACTGATGCACTGGGGCGCCAACAATGCCGGCTCGGTGCTGATCAACGGCGAGTGGTGGCGGATTGTGACCGCCATGTTTGTGCACGTGGGGATTCTTCACCTGGCCACCAACATGTGGTGCCTGTGGAACCTGGGTCTGCTGGCCGAGCCGCTGATGGGATCGGCGGGGGTGCTGGCGGTGTACATTCTCACCGGCGCGGCGGGAAACCTGCTGTCCGCATTCTCAGGCTGGCTTAGGTACGGCGGCGATTGGGCAAGCTATCAGGCCGCAGGCGGATTGGACATGGCGGCCGTGTTTCCGCCCGGAGCGGGAGCTTCTGGAGCTGTCTTCGGGATAGCCGGGGCGCTGATTGTGCTGTTGAAGTCGAACCGGCTGCCGGTGCCACCGATGGAGCTGAAAAGGCTGCGCAAGTCGGTGATTTACTTTGCCGTGCTTAATCTGGTGCTTGGCCTCTCGATCAACGTTGGGACCCGCTTCATCGGCTCGGGGCTGAGCATCGACAACATGGCCCACCTCGGGGGGTTTTCGTCCGGGTTGCTGTTTGCGGCTCCCATGGTGCCGAGGCTGGGCTCGCCGCGAACGGTTTTTCAAACGCGGCTACGGCTAGCCGTTGGGATAGTCGTGGGGCTGCTGGTGCTGTTCGGGTTCTACCTGGCACAGTTGCCGCGGTAGAGAGGAATCCCGCTGGAATGGGCCAGACGCAGGTCCTTCGACTGCGCCTCTCGCGATAAAACTGCGAGATTCTCCGCTCAGGATGACAGTTCTTATATTTATCAAGCATTTAATCTGGCAATTATTGGAATGCTAAATGTCGATGCAGCCTGAGGCTGTGCAAGAATAATCTCGTACGCTGACCGTCTCATTTCAATCCCCGGAGGCAGACCATGAAGCGCCGCGAATTTTTGAAGCAAGCTGCGATTACCGCCGCAGCCGTTGCATCCACCAGCCAACTGAACGCGTCCGCCGCAACCCCAGCCAACCCGATTGCGCGGCGCACCCTGGGCAGGACGGGCGAACAGCTCTCCATCATCGGGTTTGGCGGCATTGTGGTGATGGATGAGGAGACCGGCGCGGCCGCAAACATTGTCGCCGAGGCGGTGGACCGGGGCATCAACTACTTCGACGTTGCGCCCAGCTACGGCAACGCGCAGGAACGGCTGGGCCCGGCGCTGGCTCCCTACAGGAACAAGTGCTTTCTGGCCTGCAAGACCGATGGGCGCATGAAAGACGACTCGCGCGCGCAGCTTGAGGAGTCTCTCCGGCTGCTCAAGACCGACCATGTAGACCTGTATCAGTTCCACGCGCTGACGAAGAGGACGGATCTGGACAAGGTTCTGGGGCCGGGCGGGGCGATGGAGACCATGGAAGCCGCAAAGAAGGAAGGGAAGATCCGGTTCATCGGATTCTCCGTTCACTCGGCGGAGACGGCGCTGGCGGCCATGGACCGTTACCACTTCGATACGGTGCTGTTCCCCGTCAATTGGGTTCTGTTCACGCAGGCCAACTTCGGGCCGCAGATTCTTCAGCGGGCCCAGGAAAAGAAGATGGGCATCCTGGCGCTGAAGGGCATGGCCAAGACGGTTTGGACGGCGGATCAGCGGCAGAATCATCCCCAGCCCAAGTGCTGGTATCAGCCGGCCGGTTTTCCCGATGAGGCGTCGCTGGGGCTGCGCTGGACGCTGGGGCATCCCATCACGGCGGCGATCCCGCCCGGAGATGAGCGCTACTTCCGGCTGGCGATGGACGTGGCGCAGAACTACAAGCCGCTCGAAGCGCACGAGGAGCAGGCCCTGCTCAGCGGCGGCCATGGAGTGGAACCGATCTTCCACCTGGGCAACGATGTGTAGGGTGGTTCAGCGTTATCGGACGGCGGTGGCGGCGAACTTTCTGACCATGGCCAGCAGCAGCTTGCGGTCGCTCTCGTTCAGGTTGGAAGAGTAGCGGCGAATCTGGGTGAGGAAGCGCAGTTCCTCGTCGGAGAGCTTCTGGGTGTTGAACTCGTGGCCGAGCGAGTCGTCGGCAAAGAACTGGGCGATAGGCAGGTCGAGGGCCTGGGCGATCTTCGACAGCGTGTCCAGCGAGGGCACGGTATGGCCGTTTTCCACGCGCGAGAGGTAGCAGCGCAGGAGACCGGTTTTCTTCTCGATGTCTCCTTGCGACAGGCCCTTCTGCAACCGGTGAGCGCGAATGGTGGTGCCGATCTTCATGGCGGGATCCGGTCCTGTCCGCTGTCTGCCAGGAGTTTACCAGCTTGGCAGCAATCAAAAGATTATTGGCTTAATAGTTAACATGCGCGGCAGGAGAATGCAAGCGCAATTGTGGCTCTTTTTGGGAGGCCGGAGTCATCGCGGGCACGGGCCGGTTTGCCACGGCCGCGCCGGGGCGATAGAACCGGGTAGAGTTCCGCCTTAGTGGCCCAGATTCGCCGCCAGGAAGCGGTCTACGCGGGCCAGTGCATCGGCGGCATCGTCGGGGCGGTAACCGGCGGCGTTATTCGGATTCTCGAAGGCGTGGCCGGCATCGGGGTAGATTT
>Ga0181524_10000137_pt1 | contig 86059 bp, 71 predicted proteins | sample PEATcosm2014_Bin_34_FD_119761 | JGI IMG/M metagenome (GOLD analysis project Ga0181524, IMG submission 119761) | Peatland microbial communities from MTU Mesocosm Facility, Houghton, MI, USA - PEATcosm2014_Bin05_60_metaG | ecosystem: Environmental > Terrestrial > Soil > Wetlands > Peat | place... | reverse complement strand
GAATTTTCTTGGTCGAAAATCCCTTCTACCATGGATTGCGCCCCTCCCACTTCTCGCGCGCTTTAATCCACTCCATTAAAAAGAGTTATCCCTGCCCTCGCTCAAAAAATGGGGAAAGTCCTGTAGGGGCAAGCGCACGTCCGGATTGGGGAAGCGCGGCTTCCTGCTGTCCCCAGCGCCAACGGTCGAACCGCGCGCAGGTTATCCCCGGCTTGCCACCTTGGCCCTCGTGTGGCGATACTGCCTACGGTCCGCTTTTCGGACTCCATCCTTACTTCGCAGCGAGAAATGCCTTGGCACGTGAGCTTTATACCGCGCGTCTTGCACGAAAAGAGTGCATCTCTGAAGTGTCGCAGTGCTATCACTTCGAGTTCGTCCTCGACGGGCTTGAGAGCTTTTCCTATTCCTCCGGCCAGTTCGTCTCCGCCGTAGCTGATGACGCGAAGGGCAAGCAGCAAACGCGCGCGTACTCGATCGCGTCGGCGGCCAACGGCAACCGCTTCGAGCTGTGCGTGAACCGGGTGGAGGAGGGTTTCTTCTCCAATCATCTTGCCGACCTGCCGGATTTGCCCATCGGCGCGACCATCCAGGTGCATGGGCCGCACGGGCATTTTGTGCTGCGGGAGCAGGTCACCGACTCGATTCTGGTGGCCACCGGCACCGGCGTGGCGCCTATGCGCGCCTTCCTGCAGTCACTTTTTCCCGAGAACGGTCCCGACCGCAGCGAGGGCAAGGAGATCTGGCTGGTCTACGGTACCCGCTACGAGAGCGATATCTACTACCACGAGGAGTTCGAGGCGCTGGCCCGGCGCAAGCCGAACTTCCACTACCTGACCACGCTGAGCCGCGCCCAGGAGAGTTGGAGCGGCCTGCGCGGCTACGTGCAGGACCAGGTGGCCCGGATCGTGGAGGAGCGTGCCGCACGCCTCGGCCAGCCTCTGTCGCAGCCCGCCCCCGATCTGGCAATTCCGGCAGCCCAGCTGAACTTCGATATCTACGCCTACATCTGCGGCCTGAATAACATGGTCGCGAGCGTGCGCGACCTGTTGGCCGGCTACGGCTGGCATCGCAGGCAGATCGTCTTCGAGCGGTACGACTGAGACGGAAATACCGGCAGGGACGCAATGCGCCGGCCTGAGTCTGAATCGATAGGCTTCCATGAATCGGCCATCGGCAACGCCGCGCGGTTTTCCAACGGCTCTTGCGCTGGGCCTGATTCTGGCAGTGTACGCGTGCGCCCGAGCCCTCGAGGTCACGCCCAACCCCGTTCCGCGCACGCCCGTCGTGGCCCTCGATGTGCTTTCCGCAATGGCCTTTGCGCTGGTGGATGGAGCGCGCCACTACCGGTTGCGCGGCATTCTGGTCTTCGCCGCCATTGGTGTTGTGGTGGGCAACATCAGCGAGAACCTGGGTGTGGCCACAGGCTTTCCCTTCGGCCGGTACTACTTTGTCGAGCTCATGGGGCCCAAACTGTTCCATGTGCCGGTGCTGCTGGGGCTGGCGTACATCGGCATGGCGTATGTTTCCTGGACGCTGGGGCGGTTGATTGTGGGCAACTCCCCTCGATCCGCCGCTGGCGCGCGCGTGTTGGCTGTGCCGCTGGCGGCGAGCTTCATCATGGTGGCCTGGGATCTGGCGCAGGACCCGGTATGGGCTACGGTGCTGCACGGCTGGGTATGGCGCGACGGAGGACCCTGGTTCGGCGTACCCATCTCCAACTATCTGGGCTGGTACGGTACTGTCCTCGCGATTTATCTGCTCTTTGCGCTCTATCTGTGCCGCAGGTCAGCTCCGGCGATCATGGCGAATCGGCCATCCGGACGGGCGGCAGTTCTCTTCTATGCGCTTTGTGCGGCGGGTAACGTGCTGCAGACGGTTCGGCGGCCTGATCCCGCGGTTGTTCAGGACCCCACGGGCCACTTGTGGCGGATTGCCGACATTACGGGCGCATCGGCTCTGGTTTCGATCTTCGTGATGGGAGCGTTTGCCGTTCTGGCCTGGATCAGGCTTGTGGAGCAGGAAAAGGGAGCTACAGATTGAACAGTTCCCGCAGCCGCCTGGTTTGCGCGCGGCTGACGGGGATCTCGGTCTGCTTTTTGTCGTTCATCCGCAGTTGGTAGCTGGACTTGAACCACGGCACCACCTCGCGGATGTGGTTGATGTTGACCACATAGCCGCGATGGGCGCGCCAGAAGAGCGCAGGATCAAGCAATTCCAGCAACTCTTCCAGAGTGCGGCATTTCGACTGGCCCTCGAAGTTCTGCGTGACGATGCGAATCACGCCCTCATCGATGGCTGCGTAGCAGATATCAGCCTGATCGATCAGCAGCAGGCGGCTCTGCGCCTGCACGATGAGCTTGGCCGGCTGCGGAGTGCGCGACGCGCCCTGCGGCCGGTTGAGCAGCCGCAGCAGCGCGTCGAGCTGGGACTCGATGGGGGAGTCGGGCGTCGGGCTTGCCCCGGCCACGTTCGCAGCGCCAACGGCGATGCGGCTTCGAACCCGGTCGACAGCCTGCTGGACGCGGATGCGGTCAAAGGGCTTGAGCAGGTAATCGACGGCGTTCACGTCAAAGGCGCGCACCGCGTACTGGTCAAAGGCGGTGGCAAAGACAATCTGTGGCAGCGGCTCGGCATCCTGGCCTTTGCTCGTTCTTTGCCGGTTGCGCTCCATCAGCCGCTGGATCACGGCAAAGCCGTCCAGCCCCGGCATCTGCACATCCAGGAAGACAAGGTCGGGATGGTGCTCCTCGATCAGGTCCACGGCCTCGATGCCGTTGGTTCCCTGCGCCACCACATCCACGCCGCCCACGGAGTCGAGCAGGTACCTGAGCTCGTCGCGGGCCAGTTGTTCGTCGTCGATGATGAGCGCGGAGATGGACATGCGGCCTGGAAGCTCGATTGATTGTAGGAAGGGAACGCGGGAGGGGTCAATTCCGGAATTGGGCAGGGGGGCTGGCCGGCCTGGAACCGGCCCGATGCCTTTCTGGCGGGTTTACTCGCCCAGCACCCGCAGGCGCGCCGGCATGTGGTCGCGGGCCAGCTCATGGCCGCAGCGGGTACAGAACTGGTCAGTGGCGCGCACGGTGCGGAAGCAGTTGCCGCAACTGGCGGCGAGCTGGTAGTCGCACTGCGGGCAGAAGTGGAAGTCGCTCTGCACCTGCGTGGAGCAGGCGGGACAACGCGACACCTCAGGCTGGCGCAGCAGAAAGTAAAGCACCGCTCCGATTCCGGCTGGCATCACAAAGCAGATTACGATCCAGAAGCGCAAACTCATGGCGCGCCGCGGAGCGTCCTTGCTGACGTAGCCGACCATCAAAAAGTACAGCGCGGCCAACACACCCCAGGAAAGATTGAAGTAGATGCGAAATCCGAGGGGCGGAACGTGGTGCGACTGTTGAGGCAGGACCAGCCAGAAATAATATTCCACCAGCACAAAGGCCGAGATGGCCACTACGATCGACCACACGGGAATCATGCGTGCGTCTTCGTTGACGGCAATGGATTGGGGATCACGCATAGGCATTTCCCCCCTTCGGAGAGGATTTCAAGTGGTTGAGCACAGCTTAACCTGTATTTAGATGGACGGGGAAGTGGATTCGGAAGTTGCGGACACATTCGTTCCGGGTGCTCTTTGCGGGTGCGAATCTCCCAATTGTGTTTGTGATTGAGGCTTGAGCGAGTCAGGATTTGTTGTGGCGCACCCAGCCGACAATCAGCGCCGCGGCCAGCAAGGCTCCGCTCAGGAAGAAGATCCATAGGCTCAACTGGCCTATCAGCCCGGTCAGGTGCTCCTCTTCGATCAGGGTGTCGCCTGCCCACCAGACCAGCGGACCCAGCAGAAGAAACACGACCAGTGCGGCCGCCAACGCGACGCAGCGAACCCGCTTGCGCCCGGCTTTCTGTTCCTGCATTACGCCCAGGGAGGCGTTCACGACGCGGCAGGTGCGATGGGCCAAGGCGCATTCCCGGTTGGCCTGGTTTCCGGCAAGGGCCGAAAGCAGATCGCGGTCGGCGCCCGCGCCGGTTTTTGCATCGCCGGCCGCGCCCCCGGCCAGCCCGGCGGTCTTCACACTGCCTCCTGAGAGCGCAGGCGGGTGCGCACCAGCTTGGGCTTGATTGCGGCGAGGCCCCTGTAAAGTCTTGACTTTACGGTGGAAAGAGGCGCTCGCGTGACCTTGGCGATCTCTTCGAGCGACAACTCTTCGTGGAAGCGCAGCACCAGCACCTCGCGATGAAGCGTATCCAACTGGAGCAGCGCCGCCGCAATCCGTTCCCGGTCTTCGAGGTTGGAAAAACGGTCGAAGGGCGTAGGTTCTCCGTCGGCGACCTCGAGGCTCATGGGCCGGTCGTCGTCGCTGCCGCACTCAAACAGCTCGTCCAGGCTGGACATGGTGCGCTTGCGGCGCTGGTCGATGACCAGGTTGCGGGCAATGGTAAACAGCCAGGTGTCAAACCGCGCCCGGCCGTTGAACTGGGCGCCGCGCACCAGCACCCGCATCCAGACCTCCTGGAACAGGTCCTCGGCCATCTCGCGGTTGCTGGTCAGGTAGAGCAGATAGCGCAACAGGCGGTGCTGGTAGCGGACGATCAGCTCGTCCAGCAGGCCGACTTCCTGGCGCTTGAGCCCAGCGGATACGGTGAGGCTCTCCTGCCGGACCTGCTCGTCAACTGCGGTGGCGGAACCCTGTACAAAAAAAGGGCGAACAGATGCGGCAGTACTCATCGTATTCAATTAGACGCCGGAAATGCGGCCCAAGTCGCCTGAAAAATGGATTTACTTTGAGAATCCTCCTCCGGATAGTTATCGGCCGGCAAGCGGAATGCGGGGAAACTCCTTATTTGACTTCGCGCGCGCCTCTCCTGGCCACGCGCAAGGCATCTTCGACGGCCTTGCCAGTCCGTCGTTCCCGGCCATCGACATTCCGATAGTAGAAAATGCCCAGCAGATGGCTGCGCCGCTGCACCGGCGTCATCGCCTCCCAGCCCATGCGCGCCAACGGCTGGCGCTGAAACGCCGCCTGCAAGATTGGCGGCAGCTCCCTCTCGCCCTCCAGGGTCAGTAACAGGCGCTCGGCCATCTGCTCGGCGCGCTTCTCGCGGCTGGAGACGGCTTTTGGCTCGCTGACCCAGTCGCCAATCTCCTTGCGCATGGAGTAGCTGAGTCCGTCGAACCACTTCCGCAACCGGCGGTCGCCCTTGAGCGCCTGGGCCAACTCCGGTGGGACCACGGCCGCACGCTCCTCCAGGTCCGGCTCGAGCGAAATCCGCACCTGGGAGCCGACCGTTGCCTGCGCCGCCGCCTGCATCTTCTTGTTCACCAGCAGGAAGTGTCCCGCACCGCGCCCAAAGGCCATCAGCGATGAGCGAAAAGGGAATCCCTCCGTCTTGCTGTTCACAGGTGAGATTTCGCCACGCACACGCAAGCCTCTGCGCACGGGCCACGCCTTGGCGATTTCGAACGGAATGCGCGCAACCACCCAGCCGACTCCCGTCTGCAGCGGCTCCAGCACGGCGGTAAAGGATTTGACGGTGGACGGGCTCATGGGCTTCCAGACAGCCCCAGTATGCAGCCCGCTGCGCACTCCAGCAAGAAGGAAAATCGGCTCAGCTTCCGAGTAGCCGACAACACGCCGAGCGCCGGGCTAAACCGGCATGTTGTAGGGGATGCAAGAGCCCTGGTGCGCCGGCTAAACCGGCGAGGTGCAGTGAATGAAAGAGTCACACAGTGAAAGATTAGCGATCCACACTGGCCTCGAGTCATGTGGAGTTGTTCGCGAGAACAACGTCGAAGCGTTGACAGGGGAAGGTGCGGGCCGGGTATTTAGCCGCGAAACTTACACACTCCGGAACGCCGACGCTTTTAGGGTAGGGGGGAACTGCTTCTTCGCGCGGTGCGGAAACATACCGTCTGTCTGGCTTGGCGGTGGGCAACCGCCTTTCGGGGTGCCCTGTAGGACTGGAATGCTATGGCGAATGGTGATGGTCAGGGCTGGCACGGAGATCTCGATCCAATCTTCGCGTGGGCGCTCGTGGCCTGCTGTCATGCTGGGCATAATCACACCCCGCCGACGCTCTGCGAAAATGGACTTGCATGCTCTCGCTGCAAAATGCCGGCAAGCGGTTTGGACCGCGGGTGCTCTTCCTGGAGGCCAACTGGCTGATCCGCGCGCGGGAGAAAACTGCGCTCGTGGGCGCCAACGGGGCCGGCAAGTCCACGCTGATGAAGGTGCTGGCCGGCCTCGAATCACTGGATTACGGCGCCCTGCAGCAGACCCGCGGCATGAGCATCGGTTACCTGCCCCAGGAGGGCCTTAGCCTGGCCGGGCGCAGTGTCTTTGAGGAGTGCCTCACCGTCTTCGACGAACTGCGCGACATGGAGCGCGAGATCGAGCGCCTGGCCGGCCAACTCGCCGTCCTCGACCACGCGGGCCCGGAGTACGAGTCCGCCGCCGAGCGCTTCTCCATGCTCCAGGAGCGCTTCCACGCCCTTGACGGCTACGCGCTCGACGCGCAGGTCGGCGCCGTGCTGACCGGCCTCGGTTTCGGCAAGGAGGATTGGTCGCGGCATACCGATGAGTTCAGTGGCGGCTGGCAGATGCGAATTGCGCTGGCCAAGCTGCTGCTCGCCAAGCCCAATCTGCTCCTGCTCGACGAGCCCACCAACCACCTGGACCTTGAAACCCGCAACTGGCTTGAAGACTATCTCCGGACTTATCCCTTCGGCTATATCCTCATCTCCCACGACCGCTATTTTCTCGATGTGACCATCGACCGCACCGTGGAGATATGGAACAAGCGCCTCAATATCTATCAGGGTAACTACACCAAATATCTGAGTCAGAAGGGCGAGCGGCGGACGCAGTTGGAGTCCGCCTGGCGCAACCAGCGCTTGCAGATCGAGCACCTCGAGGCGTTCATCAACCGCTTTCGCGCCCAGGCCACCAAGGCCAAGCAGGTGCAGAGTCGCATCAAGGAACTCGAAAAGATCGAGCGCATCGAGATTCCCGAAGAAGAGCCGGTCATCCACTTCAAGTTTCCCCAGCCGGCGCCCTCGGGCCGCACCGTCGTTGAAGCTGAAAACCTATCCAAGAGTTACGGCGCCAAGCATGTGTTCAGCGGCGTCAACTTCACCATCGAGCGCGGCGACCGCGTGGCCCTGGTGGGCGTCAACGGCGCGGGCAAGTCCACGCTCATTCGCCTGCTCACCGGCGACGAAGCGCCCACCTCCGGCTCGGTCCGCCTCGGCCACAACGTCGTCACCGAGTACTTCGCGCAGGATCAGTACAAAGTCCTCAACGGCGAGTCGCGCATGTTGGACGACATCAGCCGCGCCGCGCTCAAGGTGCCGGAACAGGCGCTGCGGTCGCTGCTGGGCTGCTTTCTCTTCAGCGGCGACGACGTCTTCAAGCCCCTCGGCATCCTCTCCGGCGGCGAGCGCAACCGTTACGCCCTGGCGCGCATTCTGGTCTCGCCATCGAACTTCCTGCTCCTCGACGAGCCCACCAACCACCTCGACATGCGCGCCAAGGACGTGCTGCTGGAGGCGCTGGCAACCTTCTCCGGCACCGTCGTCTTCGTCTCCCACGACCGCTACTTCATCGACCGGCTGGCCACGCGCGTCCTCGAAGTGGAGGGCGGCACGGTCACCAGCCACGAAGGCAACTATGAGGACTATCTCCGCCGCAAGGAGGCGCAGGCCGCGGCAGCGTCTTTGCCTGAGCCCGCGCCCAGGCTGCGTCAGCCGGAAGCTGCCGGGCCGCCTATCCATAGCAGCACAGGCACAGCCAATGCCAGCGACGCCGAAGCCGATTCAGCCGCCAGGGACCGTCCTCGCCGCCTCAATCCCATCAAGCAAAAGCAGATGGAGGAGCGCTGCGCGTTTTTAGAAGGGGAAGTCCCGCGCATCGAGGCCGCAATCGCGCACACCGAAGAGCAGTTGGGCGTTTACGTCTCCGCCGCGGAGACGGCGCGGCTCACAGCTTTGGCCGAGGATCTGCGCAACCAACTAGCCGCTCTCACCTCCGAGTGGGAGGGCCTGATGATGCAATTAGACGCCCAGGCCGCGCTGTCCTGATTCCGGATGACGCGGAGACTGACCGGCAATCCATTTCAGTGAATGACGGTTCCGATTGCGACGGGAAGGTTCAGCAGTCGGCGCACTGCATCGATATCGGGACGGATCGTTCCCGGCGACCCCGGCTTTTCGTAATGGCGCTCCCAGCCCAGCAGCAAGGCTTCAACAATCTCTCTGCCGTCCGGGTCGGCAACAGCTTGAAGCGGTGTGCGTCCGCCCAGAGCCGGAATCTTCTGGTGGACCCATCCCTCGACCTGCCGTTGCACCTGAGCCTCAAACTCTCTTTTCATTTCGGGATCGAGAAGCGGATCGTCCGCCTCTGCACCCCGGCGTTCCGCCTTGCCGCGCTTTTTCTCCTCCGACTTCTTGCGCATCTCCTCGGGCGTTTGCGAGGTTGTGCTGAGATGAGTCGCGTGAAGGCCAAGCCGTTTCTCAATCTCCTGGCGAATCTTCCTGGCACGGTTTGCCGAATTGACTTCCGCAACCAAGGATCGTCCGGAAATCTTCAGGCGGCCAAGGATGGTGTTTTCCCAGGTCTTGTGCATCCGGTTTCCTTTTCCGATCCAATCGAATTCCACGCTCTGGAGCGAACCGTCGCCGTTCCGCTCCGCGCCGTCGAGCAGGTCCTCTTTGGTCCTGCCCCAGGCCAGCGGAGCGAGCGCGTCGAAGGCCACCTGCGCCGAGCCAACGCGAAAGGCAAGCGTATGGAAAACCAGCGGATCGCCGTCGGTATTGGCCAACTTGGGCGGTGTGAGGAGGGCGTCCCGGATGCCCAGATAAACGGTGCGAACCTCCTCTGCATATCGAATCAGATCGGCAGCAGACAGTTCCCGGTTCTGTTTCGCGATCTTTCGCCGCAGTTGCGCCCGCAAGCCAACAATCTCCGCCTTTCTGCCAGGTGGAATGGAGATCGGCGCCATTCTGCTCAAGGCTGTCACCTCCGGCAGCCGGCACAGTTGCGCATAAACCAAGTCTCCCGGACGCAAGCTTCTGGATCCTGCGTGCTCCTCAACCTCGGCTTCGCCCCCAATGAGAACGTCCCGCAACACCATGCCGTGCCCAGGGTCGCAGCGGAGAACCTCATAGAAACTGATCGGCTGGGCGATGCTCTCGTCCAGAATCAGACGTTCCAGTTCAGGCAGTCGGCTGGCCTTCTCCAGCAGGTAGGCTTGCACCACAACGCCGGGCTTCGGCCGCTGCCCGCGCCGCGGAGGGGGCCGGTCTGGATCCCAATCGAAGAGAAAGTAAGGGAAGAATATCATCTGTTCTCCGGAATACTTGTCGATCGATTCCGGTAGGAGGGCCTGGTTGAAGGCCATCCATGCCTCGTGGATCCGCTCGCCGAATCTCCGGCCTGCGACTTTCATCATCTCGTCGGTAAGCCGGTTCGAGGCGTCGCGCTGCCGGCTCCACGGACTGTCGTGTGAGGTGGGCGGCGCCCATTCATTGGTTAGACAGCAGCGCTTGTACTTCTTGCCGCTGCCACACGGACAAGGGTCGTTTCGGCCTGCTTTTTCACGCAACTCAGTAGACATTATGGCGACATTATCATGCATCGGAGAATGAAACGCAGAGCCCTGACTTGTGGAATAACGGTATGAAATTGAATTTTCCGGGTGGAAAGGCCAGTCGAATCTTCCCAACCCGCTCCTGGCGTCCTGGCCGCACCGCCCATCGTGCATAATCAAAACACGATGGCCCTGTTGTGGAATCCCGAAAGCTGGTCGCAGCGGCTCAAGGAGCTGGAGGCGCAAACCGGCGACCTGAAGGAAGCGCCCCTGCGCCGCGATGTGCGTTCGCTGGGCACGCTGCTCGGCGACGTGTTGCGCGAGCAGGCCGGCGAAGACCTGTTTGCCCAAGTCGAAGCGCTGCGCCAGGGCACCATCCGCCGCCGCGACGCCGAAGCCCGTGGCCTTGAAGAAGAAGCTGCCCGTCAAGCTGCCACCGCGCTGGAACTGGTGCACTCCCTTCCCGTCCAGCGCGCCATCCTGCTCACCCGCGCCTTCGCCTTCTACTTCGAGCTCATCAACCTGGCTGAAACCAACCATCGCAAGCGCCGCCGCATCGCGCTGCGCCTCAGCGGCCAGGCCGGCCGCCAGCGCGGCTCGCTGGCCGGCACGCTCACCGAGATGCGCCGCGTGGGCATCGGGGCCGAAGAGGCTTTGGACTGGCTCAAGCGCGTGCTCATCGTCCCCGTGTTTACGGCCCACCCCACTGAGGTGGCGCGCCGCTCGGTGATGTTCAAGCGCCGCCGCATCGGCGAATTTCTCGCCACCCTCGATCGCATCCCCATCCCCGAGCAGGACCTGGCGCGCCTGGAACAACTGGTGCTGGCCGAGATCACCAGCCTCTGGCAGACCGACGAGGTCCGCTCCCGCCGCCCCACCGTCTACGACGAGATCAAGATGGGCCTGGACTACTACGACGTCTCGATCTTTGAAACGCTGCCCAGCCTCTATCGCGAAATCTCGGAAGCCCTGCGCGCCGCCTACGGCCTCGAAATCGAAGCCCTGGCGCTGCCCCAGGTGCTCCAGTTCGGCTCCTGGATCGGCGGCGACCGCGACGGCAATCCCTTCGTCACCCCGCAGGTCACGCGCGATTCCATCCGGCTGGCGCGCAGCCACCTCCTGCTCTATTACCAGCGCCAATTGCAGGAGATTATCGAGCTGCTCACCACCAGCGCCCAGCAGCGGCGGGTAAGCGATGCGCTGCTCGCGCGCCTGCAGGCCTACGTGGCCCAGGTGCGTACCCCCGAGGCGCAGGTCTTCGGCGCGCAGTACGAGTTCGAGTACTATCGCCGTTTCGTCATCTGCCTCAAGGCGCGCGTGCAGCGCACCATGGAGCATCCCGGCCCCAACCCCGTCACCTTGCCGGTGACCTCCTACTCGCTGGCCCAGGGACAGGAAAAGCTCGCCCAGGTGCTGCCCGCCTACTGCTCCGTCCACGAGTTCCTTGACGATCTGGAGACCCTGCGCGCCTCACTGGCCGAAAACCGCGGCTTGCGCATTGCGCGCACCCTCATCGATCCGCTCATCCTCCAGGTGCGCACCTTCGGCCTCCATCTGCACACCCTGGACATCCGCCAGCACGCCCGCGTCCACGCCACCGCATTGCAGGAGGCGATCGCCGACACCATCGCCCCCTCGCTGCCCAGCGGCCTCTCCGCTGAAACTTCCAGCGTGCTTGAAACCTTCCGCGTGGTAGCCGAGATCAAGAACGGCTGCTCGCCCGAGGCCATTCGCCAGTACGTCATCAGCGGCGCCGCAACGGTGGAAGATGTGCTGGCCGTCGTCCGCCTCGCCCGCCTCGGAGGCGTGCAGGTCGAGGGCTCTGGGCGCGACCCGGGGCTGATGCCCGTGCCGCTCTTTGAATCCATTGAAGACCTGCGCCAGGCCCCCGCCGTCTGCCGCGAGCTGTGGAGCCGCCCCGACTATCGCAAGCTGATGGCTACCTGGGACAATTGGCAGGAGGTCATGCTCGGCTACTCCGACTCCAACAAGGACGGCGGCATGCTGACCTCGACCTGGGAGATCTTCCGCGCCCATCGCGACCTGCACGTGGTGGCCAGCGAGGCCGGCGTCAAGCTGCGCCTCTTTCACGGGCGCGGCGGCACCGTGGGCCGGGGCGGCGGTCCCACCCATCGCGCCATCTTCGCCCAGCCCATGGACGCCTTCGAAGGCCAGTTGCGCATCACCGAACAGGGCGAGGTGCTCAACTTCAAATATGCCGACGAAGTGCTCGCCGAGCGCAACCTGGAACTGATGATCGCCGCCTCGCTCGACGCCCTGGCCCGTCCCAACGCCCGCGACCCCCAGGGCCACTTCACCGGCGTGCTCAAGCCCGAGTGGGAAGCCGCGCTGGACGAGTTGTCGGACCTCTCCTACGGCTTTTACCGCGAGCACATCCTCGAAGACCCCGGCGTCGTCACCTACTTCGAGCAGTCCACCCCGGTGGGCGAGCTGGAGAACGCCAAGATCGGCTCGCGGCCTGCGCGGCGCAATTCATCTACCAACTTGTCAGACCTGCGCGCCATTCCCTGGGTTTTCGGCTGGACGCAGTCGCGCCTGCTGGTTCCGGCCTGGTTCGGCGTCGGCTTCGCGATCGAGCGGTATTGCGAGCAGTCCGGTGGCCTCGACCTCCTCCAGGGCATGGCGGCCGAGTTTCCGCTCTTCATCGACCTGCTGCGCAACGTGGAATTGGCGTTGGGCAAGGTGGACCTGGCCACCGCGCGCCTTTACTCCTCATTGGTCCGGGACTCCAAGCTCCGCGAACGCATCTACGACCTGTTTGAAGCTGAGTTTCATCGCACCGTGCGCGCTGTCCTGGCCGTCACGCGGCAGACCGAACTGCTTGAGGACAACCAGGTGCTGGCCCACTCCATCAAGCTGCGCAACCCCTACGTCGATCCCATGCACCTCATCCAGGTGGACATGCTGCGCCGCAAGCGCGCCGGCGAAGACACCCCCGAAGTCAACCGGGCCATCGCCGCGACGATCAGCGGGATTGCGGCGGGGCTGAGGAACACCGGGTGAGGCGGGCTCAGGGGAAACTCGCTGGGGGTCGAGGACGCCAATCCAAATCCTCAGCCTTTGGCTTGGCCTTCTTGCCCGCCAGGACGTGCAGACAGTGAGCGGGAAGCCAATCCGGCAACTGGGACGCGGCGCAATTCGGCCACAGCGCCGGCAAGGAGCTGTCTATCGCTTTCCGGCAGACTGGCCAGATCGCCGCCTTCAAAATACGTAAGGGCCTTAATGGCTTCGCTGGGCTGGAAGCTGGGGTGATACAACGCGGCAGCAGCGGCCAGACCTGCGTCCAATCGGACCCCGGCTCGCAGCAGGGCCGCCACATCGCGGTAGTCTTTCCCTTCAATTCTCTGTTGCATGACCTTCAGCTTGGCGGCCAGCAGATCAAGCAGCGATGCAACCTCAACCGCTCCGTCCGGGGTGCGATCCGGAACGCCTGCCCGCCCGATTCCGATCTCGCCGAAGAAGGAAACCTTGACGCTGCCTTCCCCAACCGGCGCCAGCACGCTGAGCGTATCCTGCCTGTCCTGAATCACCCTGGACCGGCCAAGAAACTTGAAAACCCTCCGCAGTTCCTCCCCATTGAGCGGCTTTTCCGTGAAGAAGTCGAAATCGATCGAACTCCTGTGGCCCAGCCGCAGGGCTATGGCGGTGCCCCCATACAAAACCAGCCCCAGGTCAGCGCTTCCGGCAAGAAGCGGCCAAATCTCCCGCTGTGCGGCCGGAAGCGCCTCCCAATGCGGCTCGAAGGCGCTCACTCGACTCTCCTTACCGGCATCGGCGGCACCGGCCTCGTCCCATACTCGGCCAGTCCCAGCCGGTAGTGCCAGTAATGCCACGAACGCGCATCCAACTGCCCCGCCTCGGCCCGCTGGAGCACCCCACGCAGATAATCCTCGCCCGTAGCCTCGACCATCTCCGTCAGGTCCTCAAAGGTTCCCAGGTTCATCACCTGCGCCGCCACCCGGTCGGGATACTCCATCGCTTCCTCGGGCGTCTTCCACCACACATAACGGGCTGCCAGGGTGCGCAGACAGGCAAGCCCCTGATCGGTCAACCGGGGCTGCACCTTGAGGACTTCCATGCCGTCCGCTCCCTCTCTTCATTTTACCAACACCATGAATTCACGCATCTTCCCCTTGCCATACCCCGCGCTTCAGGTCTACGCTATGGATATGCATCGATGTCGCTAACACCGTCCTGGTGCCGGCTCCGATGCATGTGTGCGCGTCAATCGCGCCCGCTTTCCCCAGCTTGACAGCTCCACCACATCCCAAAACCCTTGCAATTGAGAAACCAGGGCTCATTGGCCCCCAAAAGAGGAGATCATCATGGCGCGCATTGCCGCGGATGTAACTGAAATCATTGGCCGTACCCCGCTGGTCCGGCTCAATCGCATAGCGGCTGGCCTGCCCGCTACCGTCGTAGCCAAGCTGGAAAGCCAAAACCCCCTCTCGAGCGTCAAGGACCGCATCGGCTTCGCAATGATCGATGCCGCCGAGAAGGCCGGCAAGATCAAGCCCGGCCACACCGTCCTAATCGAGCCCACCAGCGGCAACACCGGCATCGCCCTGGCCTTCATCGCCGCCGTCAAGGGCTACCGGCTCATCCTCACCATGCCTGAGACCATGAGCCTGGAACGCCGCGTGCTCCTCCTTGCCTTCGGAGCCGAGATCGTGCTCACCCCCGGCCCCAACGGCATGAAGGGCGCCATCGCCAAGGCCAATGAGATCCTGGCCAAGACCCCCAACGGCTATATCCTCCAGCAGTTCGACAACCCCGCCAACCCAGCCGTTCACTACGCCACCACCGGCCCCGAAATTTGGGACGATACCGACGGCAAGGTCGACATCCTCATCTCCGGCGTCGGCACCGGCGGCACCATCACCGGCGTGGCCAAATACATCAAGGAGCGCAAGCCCGGGTTCAAGGCCATCGCCGTCGAGCCAACCGACAGCCCCGTGCTCTCCGGCGGCAAACCCGGGCCCCACAAGATCCAGGGCATCGGCGCGGGCTTTGTCCCCGGCGTGCTCGATACCAGCCTCATCGACGAGGTCATCCAGGTCACCAACGACGAGTCCATCGCGGCGGCGCGCCAGCTGCCTCTCGAGGAAGGCCTCTTTGTGGGCATCTCCTCCGGAGCCGCCGTGGCTGCCGCGCTCAAGGTAGCCGCCCAGCCCGAAAACGCCGGCAAGCTCATCGTGGTCGTCCTGCCCAGCTTCGGCGAGCGCTATCTGTCCAGCATCCTCTTCGAGTCGCTCCGCCAGCAGGCCCTGACCCTGCCCACCGAAGCGATTGCAGTGTAAGCAGTTCCACAGCCGGCGGAGCCTGACCCGCTCCGCCGGCCCTGAGACCGTTTTTTTTTGAAGACGTGCCCCTCATGTCCCTGTACGCCCGCATCCGCGATGACATTGACTCCGTCCTCGAGCGGGATCCCGCCGCCCGTTCCCGGCTCGAGGTTTTCCTCTGCTATCCGGGCCTCTGGGCAGTCTGGATTCACCGCGTCTCCCACGGGCTCTGGCGCGCCAAGCTGCGCCTGCCCGCCCGCCTGCTCTCCCAGGTCGCCCGCTTTTTCACCGGCGTCGATATTCACCCCGGAGCGCTCCTCGGGCGCCGCCTGTTCATCGACCACGCCACGGGCGTTGTGATCGGCGAAACCTCCATCGTGGGCAGCGACGTGACCCTCTACCAGGGCGTAACCCTCGGGGGAACCGGCAAAGGCCACGGCAAGCGCCACCCCACCATCTGCGACAACGTCTTCATCGGCAACAACGCCAACCTGCTTGGCAACATCACCGTCGGCGAGAACTCCCGCGTCGGCGCAGGCTCCGTGGTGCTCTCTGACGTGCCCCCCAACTCCACCGTCGTCGGCGTCCCGGCCCACATTGTCTACCGCAACGGCCAGCGCGTCCTCATTACCGATCCGCACGACATCAAAGACCCGCTCTCCGACGCGCTCATCGCCCTCTCGGCCCGCGTCGAGGACCTGGAAAACCGCCTTGGCGGCAAGCCCCACCCCGCCGAACCCTTCGCCGCCGAAGCCGCCGAACGCGAGGCCTACCGCGAGCAACTCGAGCGCCTCCGCCACTACGTCTCGATGGGCGAGGGCATTTAGATCTCAGTTCACGCCCCGGTGCTACAGTGGTTTCGGTCCCACTCTGTTGCCGGAGTCTCGCTTCTTGCCGGGTTTTCGCTCGCTCTTCGTGGCCATTCTCGCGCTTCCCGTTGCCGCCCACGCCGCCTCCAGCGTTCAGGCCGCGCCGGTCCCGGAAGAGTTGCGCTCCATCGCCTTCACCGTCAGCGTCAACGGCCAGCCGGTCGACGTGGCCCACGCTGCCTCGAGCTACGAGTTTGTCAGCTTCGACATCACCGGCCCGGTGGACATTGCCATCACCGCCGCCGAGCCCGGTTTCTGGGACCGCGGCGTCGATATCCAGCCCTGGCGCCTCGGCCTGCGCCCCACCCGTCAAGGCCAGACCATCCGTTTCCATCTCGCAGGCCCGGCCAAACTCTCCATCTCCCGCCCCGGCGACTTCCTCAACCACGCCCGTATGCTCTTTCTCTTCGCCGGCACACCACCACCGCCGCCGCCCCCGGCCGGCCCCAACGTCGTCGTCGTCCCCGCCGGAATTCACCGCGTGAGCCTCAACCCCAAATCCGGCGAAACCCTCTACCTTGCTCCAGGCGCATTCGTCTTCGGCAGCCTCAACCTGTGGAAAGTTGGGGGCGTCAGGATTCTAGGCCGCGGAACCATCGTCTACGAGGGCTCCCAGGACCCCAACGGCGACGAAGGATGGCTCCAGAAGCCCGACTGGCATTGCATCGGCGCCCTTGAAGCCCGCAACATCCAGATCGACGGCCTCACCTGCATCGTCCGCTCCCGCACCTGGTCCATCCAGATGAAGGATTCTACTGGTTTTACCTTCGACGACCTGCGCGTCATCGGCGGCAACCCCGGCAACGCCAACCAGGACGGCATGGACTGGCTCGGCGGCGGCGGCACCATCGTCCGCGATGCCTTCTTCCGCGCTTCAGACGATGTTTTCTCCATGGAGGGCAACTGGGACGGCTACACCGACGAGGAAATGACTCGCCCCGGCCACGACGTCGAGAACATCCTCATCGAGCACAGCGAGCTCTCCACCAGCATTTCCAACATCGTCCGCTCCGGCTGGCCCCGCAAGATCTTCAACTCCCGCAACTTCACCCTCCGCGACTCCGACATTCTCCACGCCGGCATCGGCGCCTGCGGCCAGACCTTCGGCCTGCTCGGCTTCTGGAGTGCGGACGGCGCCCAGGGCGACCACTCCAACTACACCTTTGAAAATCTCTTCCTCGACAACTGGTACTCCCTCGTCCAGATGGAGCAGGAGCAACCCGCCCTCCACGGCTTCACCTTCCGCAACATCTGGGCCCTCGACCAGCCGCCGCTGGCCGACTCCACCCTCACCGGCCCGATCACAGACGTAGTCTTCAACAACATCAAGTACGGCCAGGCCCGCGCCGCCACTGACGCCGATCTGCCCCTGGTCGTCTCCGCCGGCGCCCAGCCGGCGCACTTCACCCCCAGCCACAACCCCGTTGCCGCCTTCACCTTCGATCCCCCGGTCTTCGCCCCCGGCCAGAAAGTCGCCTTCACCGCCCAACCCTCTGCCGGCGCGCACTACACGTGGCTTTTTGGCGACGGCGCCCAGGCCCACGGCCGCCGCGTCCGGCACAAATTTCCCGACGCCGAGGGAACCCAGCTCGACGGCTCCGGCCGCTTCCGCGTTCTGCTCCACGTCGAGGACAAGGACGGCCACCAGGACTGGGCCGCCCAGGGAGTCGTAGCCGTGGCCAAATGGCACGACGCCGTAGACGCGGCCAACCCCACCCTCCCCGGCCTGACCTGGCAGATCTACTCCGGAGAATGGACTGAGTTGCCCGACCTGACTGCCGAGCACGCAATCTTCAACGGCGAGTCGCCCAACCTCCACGCCGACTCCCAGGGCTTCACGCGTTACGCCGCCGCCTGGGACGGCCTCATCGACATTCCCGCCGACGGCGGCTACACCTTCCACCTCATTCACCGCGACGGCGCCCGCCTGGTCATCGACGGCGTGCAAGTGGCCGCAACCGGCCCTCCCTTCGCCCAGGTCTGCGGCTCACCGGGCAACGCCATGCGCTACGACCGCGGCTCGTTAGGCCTCCGCGCCGGCAAGCACACATTTCACCTGGAAGGCCTGCACTCCGCCAGCCAGGGCTCGCCGCGGCTGCTGTGGGAAGGCCCCGCGCTGCCGCTGACCGCCGTCCCCGAAGCGGCCTACACCCACCCAAGGCAGGATGCAGCCGAGCCGCAGGGAGGGAGCAGGGAATAGGGAACAGAAAGCCAGACCAACCGACCAAGCTCCGTGCCCCATCCTTGCGGCTTTTTCTGCCGCAAGGGTGGGAAAGCAGGAACTCAATCGGGGCCACTGATAACTGGAAGCTGTTAGCTGTTAGCTGTTAGCTGGAAGCTGTTAGCTGTTAGCTGTTAGCCGTCATTTCGGCAACTGCGAAACGTCCCATCCCCCGCCCAGCGACCGCACCAGCCCCACGCTGTCCACAAACTGCCGCGTCTGGAGGTCGATCGCCGTGCGCTGGTTCTGGATAAGCGTGGCCTCGGCCGTCAGCACCTCCAGGTAGCTGGTCACCCCGCCGTTGTAACGCTGATTGGAAATCTCAAAGGAGTGCTGCGCCGACTCCACCGCCTTCTGCTCTACGCCCGACTCCTGCTCCAGAATCCTGAGGCCGGAGAGCTGGTCTTCCACATCGTTGAAGGCCTGGAAAACGGCGTTCCGGTAGCCGGCGGCCTGGGCCTCGTAGGCGTGGCGAGCTTCGTCGGTCAGTGCGTGGCGCTGGCCGGCGTCGAAGAGCAACTCCGTCGCCTGCGCCCCCAAGCTCCACAGTGCGCTTGGCCCCTGTATCCACGTCCCGGCGTGCAGGCTCTCAAATCCGCCCTGCCCGGTCAGGCTGATGGTGGGATAAAAGGCGCTCACGGCAATGCCGATCTGCTCGTTGGCCGCGGCGGTGCGGCGCTCGGCGGCCGCAATGTCCGGCCGCCGCTCCAGCAGTTGCGAAGGCACGCCCACCGGAATCTTCGGAAGCGCCAGATCCAGCGGCGAAAACGGAATGCTGAACTCCGGCAATCTGTAATTCGCTATGGTGCCCACCGCGTGCTCATACTGAGCCCGCGCCACGCCTACGTCTACCAGTTGCGTCCGCACGGTTTCCAGTTGCGTCCTGGCCTGGGCCACGTCCACCTCGGTGCCCACTCCGCCCTTGAGGCGCCGCTCGGTCAGGTCGAGTTGCCGCTCCAGGTCGGCTACCGTCTCCTTCAGCAGCTTGATCTCCGCATCCATCCCGCGCAGTGCAAAGTAGTCCGCGGCCATCTCCGCATGAAGGCTCAGGTCCACGTTGGCCATATCCGCGGCGCTGGCCTGGGCGTTTTCGCGCGCCGCCTCCACGGTGCGCCTGATCCGCCCCCAGAAGTCCGGCTCCCAACTTGCCTGGCCGCAAACCAGCAGATCAGTGTATTCGGTGGGTTTGCCCGCCGAGAAGGAGGGACCGTTCGCCGAAATGGTGTTGCGCGAGATGGAAGGCCCGGCCGACAGCGTCGGATAAAGCGCCGACCTCGCCGCTTTCACCTGGTCCTGGGCAGCCAGATAGGTCTCCAACGCCTGCCGCAGCCCCTGGTTATTCGTCGCAATGCGCTCCTCAAGCTGATTCAACTGCGGGTCCTGGTAGATCTCCCACCACTTCCCCTTGAGCATTCCGTCCGAGGGCGTGGCCGAATGCCAGCCCCCGCCGGCTGGATTCGGCGGCGGCGCCAACGGGACTTGCACCGTCGATGCGCCCGCCTCCTTGTAGACCGGGGGCGCCTCATAGCCGGGACGATTGTAGTTCGGCCCCACCGGCTTGCAACCGGCCAGCAGCCCGAGCCCCAGCAATGCCGCAGGCCACACTGCTTTGAAAGGGCACGGCTTTACAGCCTGCGGAAAAACTCGATTCCAATCCCCGATTGTGTCAGGGCACGACTTCAGTCGTGCCATAGCCGCCGGGAAATGAGCGTGGGGCTTTAGCCCCCGAGGGAATGCATTCTGAACGACTTGCATTCCCTCGGCGGCTAAAGCCGGGTCCGTATCTGGCCCTCCCGCGGCATGGCTAAAGCCATGCCCTTTCAAAGCCGGGGTTCGTTCCAAAGCTTCGGGCAGGACACGCATCGCTACTTGCCTCCCGCATCGGCCTGTTTGCCGGGGCTCTCCACATTCACCTTCTCGCCCTCAATCAGAGAGTCCGGCGGATCCTGGATCACCCGGTCGCCGGCGCTGAGCCCGGTAATGATCTGCACATTGGCCCCATCGTCCTCGCCGATCACCACCGGAACCAGGTGCGCCGCGTTCCCGTTCACCACCGTGCCCACGCGCAGTCCCTCCCTGCGGAAGATCAGCGCCGCCACCGGCACAATGAACGTTGGACCCGCGGCCGGAGCCTTGAAATGCACCTGGGCCAGCGAGCCCGGCAACAGCTCGCCGGCACGGTTGTCCACGTCGATCTCCACCAGCAGCGTGCGGCTCACGGGATCGATGGCGTCCGCCGTCCGCACCAGCGTGCCCGCAAATGTCTTCCCCGCGTGTTCGGCAAAGGTCAGGTCGATCTTAGTGCCGCGCTTCACGTTCTGCGAGTAGATTTGCGGCAGGTTGGCGTAGACGCGCAGGGTCTGGATGGCCTGCAGGTGAAAGAGCTCGTTGGCCGCGCCCTCGTTGATTAACTGGCCGGTATCGATATTGCGGGCGGTGACCACCCCGTCAAACGGCGCGTACACCTTCTCAAACGATTGCAGCTCGCGCAGCCGCTGCACGTTGGCCTCAGCGGATTTGACCGCCGCCGCCGTGGCCGCCGCCTGGTTCACAAACGTATCCGTATCCTGGCGCGAGACCGCGTCCGTCTTCACCAGCCCCGTATAGCGCTCGGCCTGGATGCGCGCGTTGTTGGCGTTGGCCTCGGCCGTATTCAGGTCGGCCTCGGCCTGCGCCAGTTGCTGGTCCACCTCGGGAGTGGCGATCTCGGCCAAAAGCGCGCCCTTCTTCACCCTGGCGCCAATGTCGAAGTACCACCGCGTCAGGTAGCCGGAAGTGCGCGCATAGATCGGCGAGTCCGTCAGCGCGGTCACATTGCCCGGCAGCACAAAGCTGTCCACCGGCGATCCCTGCCTGGGGGTCGCGGCAATCACCGTCGGAGCCGCCAGTTCAGTTGTGCGCTCGGCCAGCGCGGTGTTGGCCGACCTGCGGCTCAAAATGCCGAGGGCCGCCAGCACCAAGGCCACGATGAGCAGCAGGGCTACGCCCACCAGCGCCTTGCGCGGAGAGATCGGCTTCTGCTCCGGCGCGGCCTCATCGCCATGGCCGCCCTGCGAGGCCAGTTGCTTGTTCGGTTTGGATTCGTTGGTCATCGAAAAGCTACTCCGAAAGCTGGTCAAACTCGTCAATCATTCCGGCCCGTGCCGCGCCATGCGCCGCCCTGCGCCGGCCTTCCAGCCAGCCGTGGACGACAGAGAAGAATGCGGGCACAAAGAACAGAGTGGCCACCGTGGCCAACAGCAGCCCGCCGATCACCGCGCGGCCCAGCGGAGCGTTCTGCTCGCCGCCCTCGCCCATGCCCAGCGCCATCGGCGCCATGCCGAGAATCATCGCCAGGGCGGTCATGATCACCGGGCGCAAGCGGACAAAGCCTGCATTCAGCGCCGCCCGGCGCGCGTCGCCCACCAGGATATCCAACTGCTCGCGGGCAAAACTCACCACCAGGATGGAGTTGGCCGTGGCCACGCCCATGCACATGATGGCGCCGGTAAGCGCGGGCACGCTCAGCCGCGTGTTGGTCAGAAACAGAAACCACACGATCCCCGCCAGCGCCGCCGGCAGCCCCGAGATGATCAGAAACGGATCAAGCCAGGACTGGAAGTTCACCACGATCAGCAGGTACACCAGCAGAATGGAAAATGCCAGCCCGCCCAGCAGGCCCGCGTAGGACCGCTTCATCGTCTCGCTCTGGCCGCGCAGGTCAAAGTGCGAGCCCCGCGGCAGATCGCCGTTCTTTTCATGGCGATCGACAATCTCCTCCACCGACCTGGTCACGGTTCCAAGGTCGGTTCCATCCACGTTGGCGTAGATGTCGATCACCGGCTGGACATCGTAGTGGCTCACCGTGCCCAGTTCGGCTCCCGGCGTGATGGTTGCCAGGTTGCCCAGCACCGCGACCGGCGGTGGAGCGCCCGGCGCGCCGGTCGAGGCCGCGCCGCCGGCCCGCTGCATCTGTCCCGCCCCCGTCACCGGCAGGCTCTCCAATGCGGCCAGCGAATCGACCCCGTACTGCGGCGCCTGGATGGCGACGTTGTACGTTATACCGGTTTTGGGGTCGAGATAGAAGCTGGGGCTGGTTTGGAAGCTGCCGCTCAAGGCCACCAGAAGGCTGCTGGCCACATCCTTCTGCGTCAGGCCGATCGTCTGGGCGCGCGTGCGGTCCACGTCCACCGTCATCTTGGGATAGTTGAACGGCTGCTGAATGCGCACGTCGGCGGCGCCCGAAACATAGCGCACCTCATCGAGCATCCGCTCGGCGAGCGCCCGGTTGCCGTAAAGGTCGGGACCTACAATCTGAATATCGATCGGCGCCGAAAGACCAAAATTGAGAATCTGCGTCACGATGTCCACGGGCAGAACATAGAACGTGACGCCGGGGTAGCGGCGGGCGAGCACCGTGCGCAGGCGCTCGACGTAGGCCGCGGTCGGATGGTGGTCCTTGCTCAACTGCACCTGGATGTCCGCGTCGGCCGGCCCGATCGGCGCCGATGTCGAGTAGGCAAGGTTCAGCCCCGAGTAAGGCAGCCCGATGTTATCCACAATCGTAACCACCTCTTTGGCCGGAATCTGCTCCCGGATGGTCGAGTCGATATGGTCGCAGAGCGCGGCCGTCTCCTCGATGCGCATGCCGGTCCGGGCGCGCACATGGATCTTGAACTGCCCGGAGTCCACCGAAGGAAAGAAATCCTGCCCCAGCGAGGTCGTGAGAAGTCCCATCGAACCCACCGCAAACACCATGAACAGAATCAGAAACACCGCGGCATGGTCCACGCACAGCGTCAGCAGCCGCAGGTAGCCGAACCGCATCTTCGCAAAGCCCGACTCAAAGCCCCGTTGAAACCGCACCAGGGGGTTGCGGCTGGCCTGTTTCCTGGCGATCTGCGCATCGTCGTACTCCAGCAGCAGGTATTTCGCCATCGTCGGCACCAGCGTCCGGCTCAGCAGGTAGCTGGCCAGCATGGCAAATACCACCGCCTCCGCCATGGGCACGAACAGGTACTTCGCCACCCCGCTCAAAAAGAACATGGGCACAAAAACAATGCAGATGGCAATGGTGGAAACGAAGGCGGGAACGGCAATCTGCGCCGAGCCGTCGAGAATCGATTGCTCAAGTTCCTTGCCCGTCTCCAGATTGCGATTGATGTTCTCGATGGCGACGGTGGCGTCGTCGACCAGAATTCCGACGGCCAGCGCGAACCCGCCCAGGGTCATGATGTTGATGGTCTCGCCCAGCATGGCGAGCACGCTGAGCGAGCAGAGAATGGAGAGCGGAATCGAAACCGCAATGATGATCGTCGAGCGCCAACTGCCCAGAAACACCAGGATCATGATGGCGGTGAGACAGGCGGCGACGATGGCCTCGCGCACCACCCCGTTGATGGCGCCGCGCACAAAGATCGACTGGTCGGCGAGGGGGTTGATCTGCAGTTGCGGCGGCAACTGGCCCTTGATGCTCTCCAGCTTGGCGCGCACGCCGGCGATGATGTCCAGCGTGGAGGCCGAGCCGATCTTCATGATGCTCATGAGGATGGCGCGGCTGCCGTCGACGCGCACGATGTTGGTTTGGGGAGGATTGCCGTCGCGCACATGGGCCACGTCGCGGATATAGATGACCGCGCCGTTCACCGCCCGCATGGGCAGATCGTTCAGGTCGTTGACGGCCGATGGGGCGGAGTTGGTTTCAACCGCGTATTCATAGCGATCGATCTTCATGGTGCCGGAGGGCGCGATGAGGTTCTGCGCGGAGATGGCATTGACCACATCGACGGGCGAAAGCCCCTTGGCCTGCAGCGCGTGCAGGTCCAGGTCCACCTGTATCTGGCGCTGCTTGCCGCCATAAGGGAACGGCGTATACGCGCCCTCGACGGTGGCCAACTGGACGCGGATGTTGTTCTGGCCCAGGTCATTCAACTGCTGCTCGTTGAGGCCCTGGCCGGAGAGTCCCAACTGCAGGATGGGAACGCTGGAGGCGTTGTACTGGATGATGAAGGGGGGCGTGGTGCCCGGCGGCAAGGCGCGCAACATCACCTGGTTGACGGCGGTCACCTGGGCCACGGCGTTGCCGATATTCACGTGCGGCTGAAAGAACAGCTTGATGACGGCGATACTGTTGAGCGACTGCGACTCGATGTGCTCGATGTCGTTGACCGTGGAGGTCATGATGCGCTCGCTGGGGGTCGCGATGCGGGCGGCCATCTCCTGCGCCGAGAGGCCCGTGTAGTTCCAGATCACCGTCACGACGGGGATATCGATATTCGGAAAAATATCCGTAGGCATCGTCAGGATGCTGAAGGCGCCAAGAATCAGAATCAAAAGCGCAAAGACGGCAAAGGTATAAGGCCGCCGCAGCGCAAGCCGGACAATCCACATAAGCCTGGTACTCGCTCCTGAGCCGCGTTGCCCGCCACCCTGTCGATCGAAAACCGGTCAACGATGACCCTGGTCCGGCATTCACCGGCTCACCGGGTTCCGGAACCGAATGGCAATTTCACCCAAGGCCCATTCCAACATACGGTTGAATTTACAATGGTAGTCTAACTTGCGGGCCAAAGGTTTAAGAGTGAACAAAAGGGGCTGTCGCCAAAAGTCTAGGACGCTTAAAACGACAAAAAGGTTGCAACGCCGAGGCTCGTGCATCCCGTGATCCAAACCGCTGCGAGCGCGCAGGGTTCCCGGACTTTCCACCCCACCGGCGAAGTGGGAGCCGGGAACTCTCTAGGTGGGGCATCGCCGGGGACCCCGGATTTGGGTCGCGCTGTTTTTTTGGCGGCGCGGGAGCCAAGAGGTTGACGAGAAAATTGAACCGGATCGACTTTAGATCGAAGCTCTATTACCGTACCTGCTGCCTGCTCCTGTTCTTTCTGGCCGCGGCTGCTTCGTTCAACGGTTTCTACGGCAAGTGGCACTTTCGCGAGGCCGGCACAGGCGCATTCATGGCCGGCGCCAGTTTCGACTCCATGCTGGATGGCACGGCCGTGCGTCCCTATGTGTACAGGCAGCTTCTTCCCATGCTGGCAAACTGGATCGACGCGCGGGTTCCGGAGCAAACCAAAGACCGGTTGTACGCAGCCACGTTGTACAACGGAAAGCTGTTCCGCGAAGACTTTGTTGACTCGCCGCTGGCACGAAGCCGCGCCTGCTTCCTGCGCTATTGGGTCGTTTATACGGCGGTATTCCTGTTCGCATGGATTGCGGTCCATGCCATGTATCTGGCGGCCAAGGCCGCCGGATATCCTCCCGCGGCTTCCGCTCTTGCCGCTATCGCCATGATTCTGCTGCTGCCTTATTTCCTCACCAGGGGTGGGTTTTTCTACGACTTTCCGGAATTGGCATTTTTTGCGCTCGCAGTCTGGATGGCGCTCAAGTTCGATTGGGGTTGGATGGTTCCCGTCGTGGCGCTGGCCGCATGGAACAAGGAGTCCTTCCTGCTCTTCATCCCGTCCCTCTATCCGCTCCTGCGCCGCCGCAGTTCCCGCCTCAGCGCGTTGGCCGGGACCACGGTTCTCGGATTGACCTGCGCCGCGGTCTATGGCCTGCTTTGCTTGCGATTTCAGCACAATCCCGGAGGAACCGCCGAGTTGCATCTCTCGGATCAGATCGATTACATGCTGCATCCATCCAATCTCCTGCTAAGGGAAAAGACCTACGGCCTGCTGGTGCTTCAGGGCTTCAATCCGCTGCTGTGGGCCTTGATTGCGTGGACGGCGCTGCGCGGCTGGCGCTTTCTGCCGCGGCCGCTGCAGCGCCACGCGCAGATTGCGGCAATCATCAACTTCCCGCTGTATCTCCTGTTTTGCGTGCCTGGCGAGCTGCGCGACCTTAGCCTTCTCTACGTCACCCTCCTCTTTCTGCTGGCGGCCAATCTGACCGCATGGATCGCCTCATGCGTCGGCGAGCGCAGCAACGCTCCCGGCCGCCAATCTGCGTAGAACCGCCGCGCTGGCGCGCACATCGGCGTGTCAACCCGTGGAGGGTTAAACCGTCTATATAAAATTGGGAATTATATTGTTGACTCCCTTATAGCAGACCCCTCAAACGCCACGAAGGGCGATCCCTTTCGAGATCGCCCTTCATTATTTCTTATCCGCAGCTCGGTTTCCCGAGCCCCAGATTCGCACCTGTGAATATGATGCGCGTAGTCCGGAAACGTGTCAAGGATAAATTCAGTGGCGGCCCCGGCGTGATTCGAACACGCGACCCCCAAGATGCGAATCTGGGACTCTATCCAACTGAGCTACGGGGCCCTTCTCTTCCTGGCTCAGCTTCTGTCGGTTCAAACAGCTTCTCTCCACCTTTTCATCGTGCCACCGCTCCGCGCATGGGCAATTCAGGTGCCCGCAGCGTGGGGTCAGGTAGTCAACGACACAATTATCATGGAATTGGCAGCCGCCAACCGCCATTGCGCGGCCATTGCCCGCTTCGCTTACAATGGTCGCGGCTTTCATCCATAGGGGACGCGGCTCTCAATCCGGCGCTGAAGAAACCGCTCCGGAATCGCACCGGAGCGGACGAAACTTCTGGTCAAATTGCCGCGTCCGTAAAAACGTGCGCGGGCAGTCCGGCTTTCTTCAGGCCCTCGCCGCTTGGCCGCCCCATCTGTGGGCATTCACCCAAGAGAAAACGACGGGAATCGAAACCATGTCCATCGAAGGCGCTCCGGAGTCCCATCTGCCCGCAGTCAACGCACCCGAACCACCGCACGCCCGCAAGCGGTCCTGGGTGCGGATCCTCGTTTACCTGGTACTCGTAGCCGCCCTGGGCTTTATCGTCTGGCGCATCTACCAGAACCAGCAAGCGGCCAAGAACCAGGCCGCCAGCCAGGCCGCGGCCTTGTACAGCCGCCCGGTTCCCGTGCAGGTGACCGCCGCCGAACAGAAACCCATGCCCATCTTCCTCACCGCCATCGGCACGGTGACGCCCTACATGAGCGTCACCGTCAAGGCGCGCGTCAGCGGCGAACTCGAGCCCGTCAAGTTCACTGAGGGCCAGCAGGTCAAGCAGGGCGAAACCATCATGATCATCGATCCCAGGCCCTACAAGGCCGCCCTCGACCAGGCCAAAGGCAACCTGCTCCACGACGAGGCCTTGCTCAAGGACGCCCAGGCAGAATATGCCCGCTACAAAGCCCTCTACGAAGCCGGCGTCACCTCCAAGGAGACGCTGGACGCCGATGAAGCCACACAGGGCCAGTACCAGGGCGCCATCGCCGCCGACAAAGCCGCCATTGAGACCGCCCAGTTGCAGCTCGACTGGTGTTCCATCCAGTCGCCCATCAACGGCCGCATCGGCCTGCGCCTCGTCGACCCCGGCAACATCATCACCGCCAACACCACCAACCTGGTCATCATCAACCAGTTCCAGCCCATCGCCGTCTACTTCACCCTGCCCGAAGAACAGCTTCCCCAGGTGCTGCACAAGCTGGCCGCGGAGAAACGCCTGCCCGTGGACGCCTACGACGAGGGCGATGCGCAAAAGCTGGCCAGCGGCCTGTTGCTCACCGCCGACAACCAGATCGACACCACCACCGGCACCGACAAGCTCAAGGCCGTCTTCGACAACCGCGACGAGTCCCTCTTTCCCAACCAGTTCGTCAACATTCACCTGGTGATGGAAGACCGGCCCAACGCCCTCGTAGTGCCGTCGGCGGCCATCCAGAGCGGCACGCAGGGATCGTATGTGTGGGTGATCGACACCGACAACGTCAAGAAGATTTCGACTTCCCGTATTCAGCCCGTCAAGATCGCCCTGGCCGAGGGACAGGTCACCATCCTCGAAAGCGGCCTCCAGCCCGGACAGAACGTGGTGGTGGACGGGGCCGATCGCCTCCGCCCCGGACAAATCGTCACCGCGACCACGGCTCGCCAGCGATCCGGCCAGGGTGCTTCGCGCCAAGCCTCGGGTCAAGCGCCGGGCCAGGCCGCCGGGCCATTCACGGCCCCCAACCCGGCTTCTCAGGGGGCAGCGCAGCCTGGCGCCGGCGCAGCCTCCGGCAAAGGCAACGCTCAACACGACAAGAGGGAAAAGCAGTGAGCCTCAGTCCTTCCCGGCCCTTCATTCTGCGCCCGGTAGCCACCTCGCTGCTGATGGCGGCCATCCTGCTGGGCGGATTTGTGGGCTACCAGCAGTTGCCCGTCTCCGCCCTGCCCGAGGTCGACTACCCCATCATCCAGGTGCTCACCTTCTACCCCGGTGGCGGGCCTGAGGTGATGGCCTCCTCGGTCACTGCGCCCCTGGAGCGCCAGTTCGGCCAGATGCCGGGACTCAAGCAGATGACCTCGGTCAGCTCCGGCGGCGGCTCGGTCATCACCCTCGAGTTCAACCTCGAAGAGAACATCGACGTAGCCGAACAGGAAGTCCAGGCGGCCATCAACGCAGCCAACAGCTTTCTGCCCGCCGATCTGCCCAATCCCCCCATCTACAGCAAGGTGAACCCCGCCGACGCCCCCATCATGACGCTGGCGCTCTACTCCGACTCCCTGCCCCTGGACAAGATCGAGGACGCCGCCGACACCAACCTCGCCCAGAAGATCTCCCAGGTCACCGGCGTCGGACTGGTCTCCATCGCCGGCGGCCAGAAGCCCTCCGTGCGCATCCAGGCCAACCCCGCCCAGCTTGCCGCCTACAACCTCAGTCTCGAAGACCTGCGCACCGCATTGGCGGCGGCCAACGTGGACCAGGCCAAGGGAACTCTCAACGGCTCCCGCCAGTCATACACCATCGGCGCCAACGACCAGCTTGTTTCCAGCAGCGATTACAAGCCCGTCATAATTGCCTATCGCAACGGCGCCGCCGTCCGCGCCACCGATGTAGCCACCATCATCGACGCCGCCGAAAACTCCCAGCAGGCCGCCTGGATGGACCGCCAGCCCGCGGTCATCGTCAACATCCAGCGCCAGCCCGGCGCCAACATCATCGCCGTCGTCGACCGCATCAAGAAACTCCTGCCCCAGTTGCAGACCAGCCTTCCGGCCACCATCCAGGTCAGGGTGCTCACCGACCGCACCAATACCATCCGCGCCTCCGTGCTGGACGTCGAATTTGAGCTCATGCTCACCGTCGCCCTGGTGGTCATGGTCATCTTCCTCTTCCTGCGCAACCTCGCCGCCACCGTCATCCCCTCGGTCGCTGTCCCGCTCTCCATCGTCGGCACCTTCGGCGTCATGTACCTGCTCGGCTACAGCCTCAACAACCTCACGCTGATGGCACTCACCATCTCCACCGGCTTCGTGGTGGACGACGCCATCGTCATGATCGAGAACATCTCCCGCTTCATCGAGGAGGGGATGAGCCCCATGCACGCCGCCCTCAAGGGCAGCGAGCAGATCGGCTTCACCATCATGTCCCTCACCGTTTCGCTCATCGCGGTGCTTATCCCGCTGCTCTTCATGAGCGACGTGGTGGGCCGGCTGTTCCGCGAGTTCGCCGTCACCCTGGCCGTCACCATCCTGGTCTCCGCGGTGGTCTCGCTGACCCTCACGCCCATGATGTGCTCGCGCATCCTCCAGGACAAAGCGGTGGCCAAACAGACCCGCTTCTACTATTGGTCGGAGAAGGTCTTCAATTCCGTCATCGCCTGGTATGGGCGCACCCTGCAGGTGATCCTGCGCCACCGCTTCACCACCCTGATGGTCACCATCTCCACTTTCGTGGCCACCATTCTCCTCTTCATCGTGGTTCCCAAGGGCTTTTTCCCGGTGCAGGATACGGGCGTGATCCTGGGCATCTCCGAGGCCCCGCAGACGGTCAGCTTCGCCAGCATGGCCGAGCGCCAGCAGAAGCTGGTGGACGTTCTTCTTGAGGACCCCGCCGTCGATAACATCTCCTCCTTCATCGGCGTCGACGGAACCAACACCACCCTCAACTCCGGCCGCATCCAGATCACCCTCAAGCCCCTCGACCAGCGCAAACTGTCCGCATCGGAGATCATCCAGCGCCTGCAGCCAAAGCTGCTGGCCGTGGAGGGCATTCAGCTCTTCCTCCAGCCGCTCCAGGACCTCACCGTCGAAGACCGCGTCAGCCGCACCCAGTTTCAGTACTCTCTCGAAGATCCCGACCAGGTCGAGCTGGCCAAATACACCCGCCTGATGGTCAGCGAACTGAGCAAGGAAAATGTCGTAACCGACGTGGCCAGCGACCTCCAGGACCAGGGCCTCGGCGCCAGCCTGGTCATCGACCGCGACACCGCCGCCCGCCTCGGCATCGCCATGGCCGACGTCGACAACACCCTCTACGACGCCTTCGGCCAGCGCCAGGTCTCCACCATCTTCACCCAGCTCAACCAGTACCACGTGGTCATGGAAGTAGGGCAGAACTTCCAGACCGATCCCAACACCCTCAACAGTCTCTACGTCAAATCCGGCAACGGCGCCCAGGTCCCGCTCAGCATGCTGACCCACTGGGAACAATCCCGCGCCCAACTCTCCATCGGCCACCAGGGACAGTTCCCCTCCACCGTCATCAGCTTCAACCTCGCGCCCGCCAAGTCCCTGGGCGACGCCGTCCAGGCCGTCAACCGCATCGAGCAGCGCATCCAGATGCCGGCCGCCATCAATGCCAGCTTCCAGGGAACCGCCGCCGCCTTCCAGACCTCCCTGGCCAACGAGCCCATCCTGATCCTCGCCGCCCTGGTCACCGTCTACATCGTCCTGGGCGTCCTTTACGAGAGCTACATCCACCCCATCACCATCATCTCCTCGCTGCCCTCGGCCGGCGTGGGCGCACTTCTTGCCCTGCTCATTACCCGCGTCGATTTCAGCGTCATCGCCCTCATCGGCATCATCCTGCTCATCGGTATCGTGCAGAAGAACGCCATCATGATGATCGACTTTGCCCTCCAGGCCGAGCGCATCGAGGGCAAATCGGCCGAAAATGCCATCTTCCAGGCCTGCCAGTTGCGTTTCAGGCCCATCATCATGACCACCATGGCCGCCATGCTGGGAGGATTGCCGCTGGCCCTGGGCGGCGGCGTGGGCGCCGAGCTGCGCAAGCCGCTGGGCATCACCATCGTCGGTGGATTGATCCTGTCGCAGTTGCTCACGCTCTATACCATCCCGGTCACCTATCTCTACTTCGACAAGCTGGCCCAGCGCATGAAGCCGCGCGAACTCCAAGCCAGTTACGAGCATCAACCGGTCACCGCCGACTGAGGAAAAGGACCCATGCATCTTTCCGCACCCTTTATTCGGCGTCCGGTAGCCACCTCGCTGCTCTCGCTGGCCCTGCTGCTGGCCGGTTCGGTGGCTTACTCCATCCTGCCCGTGGCCTCGCTGCCTAATGTGGATTTCCCCGTCATCGGCGTGGGCGCGGGCCTGCCCGGCGCCAGTCCTGAGACCATGGCCTCGTCGGTCGCCACCCCGCTGGAGCGCCAGTTCGGACGCATTGCAGGCGTCAATCAAATGACCTCGTCCAGCTCCCTGGGCTCGGCCTCCGTAACCCTGCAGTTCGACATCAATCGCAACATCGACGCCGCCGCCCGCGACGTGCAGGCCTCCATCAACGCGGCCCGCAGCCAGTTGCCCTCCTACCTGCCCCAGAATCCGAGCTACCGCAAGGCCAATCCCGCTGAAGCGCCGATTCTGATTCTCACCCTCACCTCCGACGTGGTCCCCAAGGCGCAGATCTACGACATGGCCGACTCCATCCTGTCGCAGAAGATCTCTCAGATCCAGGGCGTGGGGCAGACGTTTGTGGGGGGCAGCTCCAGCCCCGCCGTGCGCATCGAATTGAACCCCATGCAACTGGGCAACAACGGCGTCGGTCTCGAGGCGGTGCGCACGGCACTGGCCGGCGCCAACGCCAACCGCCCCAAGGGCGCGTTTCAGGATCCCGGCCATCGCTGGCAGATCGCCGACAACGACCAGATCTTCAATGCCCGCGACTACGCGCCCATCATCGCCGGCTATAACCACCAGACCGGCGCGCCGGTCCGCGTCTCCGATCTGGGCACAATCGTTGACAGCGTCGCCGACATCCACACCGCCGGCGTCTCGGGCATCAACCCGGCCAACGGCCCGCCCGGCCAGCTCAAAGACGCCATCCTGATCGTCATCTTCAAGATCCCCGGCGCCAACGTCATCTCCACCGTGGACGCGGTGATGGCCCAGATGCCGCGCCTGCAGGCCGCCATCCCCCCCACCATCAAGATCGACGTCGCCGTGGACCGCACCACCACCATCCGCGCCAGCGTCCACGACGTCGAAATCTCGCTCATGATCAGCGTCCTGCTGGTGGTGCTGGTCGTCTTCCTCTTTCTGCGCGAAGTCTGGGCCACCATCATCCCCTCGATAGCCGTGCCGCTCTCCCTGATGGGCACCTTCGGCGTCATGTACCTGGTGGGCTATACCATCGACAACCTCTCGCTGATGGCGCTGACCATCGCCACCGGCTTCGTCGTCGACGACGCCATCGTGGTCATCGAGAACATCACCCGCTATCTCGAGATGGGCTTCAAGCCCTTTGAAGCGGCCATGAAGGGCTCCAAGGAGATCGGCTTCACCGTCCTCTCCATGAGCACCTCGCTGATCGCCGTCTTCATCCCCATCCTGTTGATGGGCGGCATCGTCGGCAAGCTCTTCCGCGAGTTCGCCGTCACCCTCAGCGTGGCCATCGCCGTTTCTCTGCTCGTCTCCCTCACCACCACTCCCATGCTCTGCGCCCAGTTCCTGAAGTCCAAGGACGAGAGCCGCCACGGCCCCATCTATCGCGCCAGCGAGCGCCTCTTCAACCGGCTCCACGGCGAATACGCCTCCGGCCTGCGCTGGGTGCTGCGCCACCAGTTGCTGATGCTGTGCGTGGTCTTCGGCACCGTGGCCCTCAACGTCTACCTTTACGTCGTCGTGCCCAAAGACTTCTTCCCGCAGCAGGACACCGGGCGCATGGGCGGCCGAACCCTCGCCGCGCAGGACATCAGCTTCCCCGCCATGCGCGAAAAGCAGCGGCAACTGGCGCAGATGGTGCTGGACGATCCGGCCGTCGGCTCGGTAACCGCCTTTGTCGGCGGCGGCGGTCCCGGCGGCGGCAGTTCCAACATCGGCAACATGTTCATTGCCCTCAAGCCGCTCAACCAGCGTCCCGGCCGCGTCACCGCCGGCCAGGTAGTCAACCGCCTCCGCCAAGAGCTCACCAGCGTCCCCGGCGCCACCCTTTATCTTCAGGTCCAGCAGGACATCCAGATCGGCGGCCGCGGCAGCGCCGCGCAATATCAGTACACGCTCTCGGACGAGAACCTGAGCGAGCTGAACAGTTGGGCGCCGCAACTGCAGGCCCGCATGAGAGCCATGCCCGAGCTCCGCGACGTCTCCTCCGACCAGCAGAACCAGGGCCTGGCCGCCAACCTGGTCATCGATCGCGACACCGCCTCCCGCCTCGGCATTACCGCCGCCGCCATCGACAGCGTCCTCTACGACGCCTTCGGCCAGCGCGAAGTCTCCACCATGTATACCGCGCTCAACCAGTACTTCGTGGTCATGGAAGTCGACCCCAAATACCAGCTCAGCCCCGACTCGCTGAACGGCATCTTCATCAAGGCCAGTAATGTGGTGGGCGCCACCACCTCCATGCCCGCCGCCACCGCCACCACCGCGGCTGCACCCGCAACAGCGGTCCCCGCCTCAACCACGCCCACACTTGCCGCCGTGTCCTCGCCCACCGCCGCAACCGCAATCGTAGCCGCCGCCGCCACCGCCGCTCCGGCATCCCCCCCAGCCCGAACCCCTTCCACCGGCGGCGCCATGGTGCCGCTCTCGGCCATCGCCCACTATGAACAGCAGCGCACCTCGCTCCAGGTCAACCACCAGGGACAGTACCCCGCCGTCACCCTCACCTTCAACCTGGCCCCCAACGTGGCTCTGGGCGACGCCGTCACCGCGCTGGAAAAGGTCCAGCGCGAGATGGCCATGCCCCCTTCCATCCACCCCACTTTCCAGGGAACCACGCAAGCCTTCAAAGACTCGCTCGCAAACGAGCTCTGGCTTATCCTGGCCGCTTTGACCGCGGTCTACATCGTGCTCGGCATCCTCTACGAGAGCCTGATCCATCCGCTCACGATTCTCTCCACGCTGCCCCCGGCCGGCGTGGGAGCTATCCTGGCCCTGCTACTGACCGGAACCAGCCTGACCATCATCGCGCTGATCGGCATCATCCTGCTTATCGGCATCGTCAAAAAGAACGCCATCATGATGATCGACTTCGCCCTCCAGGCCGAGCGCGACCAGGGCCTGCCCCCCGTCGAAGCCATCTATCAAGCCTGTTTGTTGCGCTTCCGCCCCATCATGATGACCACCATGGCCGCCCTCTTCGGCGGTCTCCCGCTGGCCATCGGCATGGGCGTGGGCTCCGAACTCCGCAAGCCGCTGGGCATCGCCATCGTCGGCGGTCTCATCGTTTCGCAAATGCTCACCCTCTTCACCACCCCGGTGGTCTACCTTTTCTTCGACCGCCTGCAATGGCGCGTCATGAAGCTCCACAAACTCGGCGCCGAACTGGAAGAAGCCCCCGGAGACTAGCTGGCCGAGGGCGCCAGTTCCCGCCCCTGAGACGGGGAAACCGCAAATCCCTGCCAAACGCCTCGGCAAACCAACGCGCACCCCTTCCACCCTCCATAAGTCGTTCGCCGCCTCGCCCGGATTGGTGGTATCGTCAAATTTATCCCGAATCGCTGAAAAACGGGATTTTCCCTTCAACCAATCAGCCTGCCACCGGTCGTTTCATGTTTCGGCATTTTCGCCGCATGCAGCTTTGCATTTCTTGTTGAGGCGTAGCCAAGTGTCATTGCATGTTTTCTGAAATCATTCGAAAGGCGAAGGCATACCGATGACCCAGTCCCACGAAACAACGGACGCCAATCACGTCTTGACTCTGGACGAAATCGCCAATCTTGCTGAGCAAGGAGACAGGCCTGCCGATACCCTCATGAAGCTTGTCGCATTGATAGCCACGCGGTTCGGCACCGACGTTTGCTCAGCCTATTTGCTCGAGCCCGATCGCTCCAACCTCGTCATGGCTGCCACCGTTGGCCTTCACCAACAAAGTATTGGCACTCTGCGCATGAACCTCCACGAGGGCCTCGCCGGCCTGGTCGCCGAGCAGGTTCTCCCCGTAGCCGTCCATGACGTCAAGAAGCATCCCCGTTACAAGCACTTCAAGGACTCCGGCGCAGAGGAATACCAGTCCTTCCTCGGCGTGCCGCTCATCGACCGCGGGATTTTGCAGGGTGTTCTCGTTGTCCAAACCAAGGATCCGCGGACCTTTCGGGACCATGAAATTCGCAGTTTGATGGAGGCGGCAAACGAGGTGGCGCCCGTGGTCAGTGAAGCGCGCACTCTGGATCGCTTCATTGCCCCGGCCCAGGAACGCCTTTGGGCCCTCGCCCGGAATCTGTGGTGGAGTTGGGATCGCGCCTGCACCAGCTTGTTTCACGATCTGAATCCCACGCGCTGGCGGCAACTGAATCAGAATCCAATCTCCATGCTCAGCGAGATCCCCTTGGGAGAGCTGGAGCGGCGCGCGACGGAACTGGGTCTGCATAGCCGCATCAATCATTGCTACCGCCGTCACCAGGAGTATTTAAATGCAGACCGAACCTGGGGTGCTGCCAATGCCGGCGTGCTCCGGCCTCGTCCGGTCGCCTATTTCTCCGCTGAGTTCGGCTTGCACGAATCTCTGCCCATTTACTCCGGCGGCCTGGGCGTACTCGCTGGAGACCACATCAAGAGTGCATCGGACCTGGGTATTCCACTCATCGGGATCGGCTTGTTTTACGGACAGGGATACTTCCTGCAGCGTCTCGACCTGACTGGCTGGCAGCGCGAGGAGTACCTCCAGACCGATGTCAATCAGTTGCCCATGCAGCCGGCCATCGGCCAAAACGGTGAACCGGTCGTCGTGGAAATTGAAACCCGCGGCGGCTCCATTCGCGCCAAGGTCTGGCGCGTCAAGGTGGGCCGGTGCGACCTGCTGCTGCTCGACTCCAATGTTGCCGGCAACGCGCCCGAGGATCGGGAGACGACCTCCCGCCTGTATGGCGGCGACGCGCGCACGCGCATTCGTCAGGAGTTGCTCCTCGGCATTGGCGGCTTCCGCGCTCTCAAGGCGATGGGCATCTCTCCCGGAGTTCTGCACCTCAACGAGGGACACAGCGGCTTCGCGGTCTTCGAGGCCATTCGCAATCGCATGCAGGAAGAAGGCATAGGCTTCAACGCCGCCGCCAGCCAGATCCCCAGGGAAGTGATCTTCACCACCCACACCCCGGTGCCCGCCGGTCACGACCGCTTCAACGCCGATCTGATTGAGGAGCACCTGGGTCCTCTGCGCGATGAACTGGGGCTTACGCAGGAGAATCTGATGGGCTTTGGCCGCGAGAATCCCACCAACCATGGGGAACAATTCTGCATGACCGTGCTGGGACTCAAACTTTCGCGCCGTGTCAACGCCGTTTCTTCCTTGCACGGCGAGGTCTCCAGGGCGATGTGGAAGGGCCTGTATCCCGGCAAGCCGGAAGACGCTGTGCCCATCGGTCACATCACCAATGGCGTCCACGTCCCATCCTGGCTGGCGCCGCAAATGTGCCGCCTTTACGATCGCCATCTCGGGGTTGGCTGGCAGAGCAACAGCGGCGCCGCCCGAACCTGGGAGGAGATCGAGAATGTCGATGATGGCGAACTCTGGGAAACGCACCTCAACCTGAAATCGCAACTCATCGACTTCGTGCGCCGCCGCGCGCGGGAACAGGCTGAACGTCGTGGCGAACCGCATCAAGCTCTGGTGGTCCTCGGCAAACTGCTTTCACCGGATGCATTGACCATCGGCTTTGCGCGGCGGTTTGCCACATACAAGCGAGCCAACCTGATCCTCGCCGATCTCCACCGCCTGGCCTCCATGGTCAACGATCCCAAGCGCCCCGTGCAATTCCTCTTTGCCGGCAAGGCCCATCCCCACGACGAACCAGGAAAGAGGGTTCTTCAGCAAATCGCCGAGATGATGCGCAACTCCAAATTCGCAGGCAAATTCGTCTTCATCGAGGATTATGACATCAATGTCGGACGCCATCTTGTGCAGGGCGTCGATGTTTGGCTCAACAATCCGCGCCGTCCCCTGGAGGCCTCCGGCACCAGCGGGCAAAAAGTGGTGTTGAACGGTGGCTTGAACCTCTCCGTGCTGGATGGCTGGTGGGCCGAGGCCTACGACGGCCTCAACGGCTTCGCCATCGGCACAGGCAGAACACACTCAAATCCGGATGTGCATGATAGCCGCGACGGCGAGGACCTCTACCGCGTTCTCAGCGATGAACTGATTCCGCTCTACTATAGCCGTGACCGCGACGGACTCCCCAGAGGGTGGATCACGCGCATGAAGCGCACCATCCGCACGCTCGGCTGGCGTTTCAATGCCGATCGCATGGTGATGGATTACACCCAGAAGTGTTACATTCCCGCAGCCGGAGGCACATCCAGCGAAATCCGTCCGCCCTCCTGACAAGAGCCGAATGCCCCATCCTCTCCGCCTCTTTCCGCGCAAAGGATGGGGCACAAAAGCTGACTCGCTGACTCGCTTGCCTTAGTCCGCAAAAGCCTCTTCCTGCACCTTCGCCTTCTCAATCAGCTTCACCGGATAGTACGCATTCCGCGTGTACTGCTTCACCATCCGGTTGGTGTTGAAGTAGGAGCCGTTGAACGCCAAGGTGGTGCGCATCAGCCGCGCCCACTTCTCCGGCGCTTGCAGATACAGCGGAACCACCGCCGTCTCCAGCTTCTTATAGAGCGAGTTGGCTTCCGCGGCGTCATCGGTCCCGTCCTCGATCGCCCAGCCCGTGAATCCTTCGATGCAGCCCTCGATCCACCACCCGTCAAGAATCGACAGGCTCGGCACCCCGTTCAGCGCGGCCTTCATCCCGCTGGTCCCGGAGGCCTCATACGGCCTGCGCGGCGTATTCAGCCACACATCCACGCCCGCCGTCATCAGCGCGCCCAGATCCCAGGCGTAGTTTTCCAGGTACACGATCCGCAGCAGGCTGTTCGAGAACCTGGCGGCATCTTCCACCACTTTGTGGATCAGAGCCTTGCCGGGTTCGTCCTGCGGATGGGCCTTGCCCGCATAAATAATCTGCATCCCGCCCGCCGCCGTGGCAATCTCCAGCAGCCGCTCGGCATCGGTAAATAGCAGTGTGGCGCGTTTGTACGTCGCCACGCGCCGCGCAAAGCCCAGCGTCAGCACCTTCGGATCCAGCGCCAGACCGGTGCGGAACTCAACCTCGGCCAGCAAGTCCTCCTTGGATCGCGCATGCGCCGCAAGAATCTCCTTCTCCGGCAGATCGATCGCGTTGCGCAGGTAAAGATTGTCCCGCCGCCAGGAGGGAATATGTTCATCCAGCATCTGCTGGACCGGCTCGGAGACCCATGTCGGCGCATGCACGCCATTGGTAATCGAGCGGATCGCAAACTCCGGAAACATCCCCCGCGACACTTTCGCGTGCTGCATCGCCACGCCGTTGGCATAGCGCGAAAATTTGAGCGCCAGAAGCGTCATGTTCAGCATCCCGTCGCGATAACAACCCAGCCTTTCCAGCTGCGCCGTCCTGTCGCCTCCCAGAATGCGTATCGTCTGCTCGGTCGAGAAGCGGTCGTGCCCCGCCGGAACCGGCGTGTGGGTGGTGAAGACGCACTTCTGGCGCACCAGCGCAAGGTCCGCCTCGGTGGGTGTGCCCAGCGGGCCGCCGCCCAGTTCGCGCTCGATCAGCGCCAGCGTCAGCAGCGCCGCGTGCCCCTCGTTCATGTGGTACACATTCACCTGGTGGCCCAGCGCGCTCGCCATCCGCACGCCACCCATCCCCAGCACGATCTCCTGCTGCAACCGGTAGTTGGTGTCCCCGCCGTACAGGTGATCGGTCAGCCCCCGATCCCATCCCGAATTCCCGTCCACATCCGTGTCCAGCAGGTAAATCGGCACCACATGACCATACCGGCCCACCAGATCGTACCGCCAGGCCCGCACCGTCACGATGCGGTCTTCCACGTTCACCGTAACCCGCGCCGGCTCTTCGGTGCAGAAATCCGACGGATTCCACGGCTGAACACTCTCGCTCTGCACCCCGTTGCCGTCCAGATGCTGCTGAAAGTATCCCTTGCGGTGTACCAGCGTGAAGGCCACCAGTGGAACTCCCAGATCGGCCGCCGAACGCATCGTATCGCCGGCCAGTATGCCCAGCCCGCCCGAGTAGGTGGGCATGACCGGATTGATCGCGATCTCCATCGAGAAGTAGGCCACCAGGCCTGCAGCAGGGAAAGTTTCGTACGAAAATGGCTTGGAGAATGTCGGTTGCATGGCTTTCTGCTCTCCGTGGCGCTTCCTGCCTGCGAAGCAACGACCTGAGAATACGTATCCGGGACGCCGGCCGGGCTATATGTATCCTTCCTGGCCTTCATCTGGGTAAACCTTTACGATCTTATCAAGGAACGCTCATGAATGGCCCTCGCACGAAAGGGTCATTCGTCACCATCTACAAGCCGGCGAATGTTACCAATGGGTCATCCACTTTCCGCTTTCACCCGGCGCAAATCAAGCACCCGCAGATTCTCTTTCATAAAAGCATCCGGCCCCAACCCGAACCTTGAATCCCATAAGAAACCAAAACCCAGCGCAACTCACACCCGCGCCACCCGACGACTGACAACTGACGAGTGATCGACCATGCCTTACCTCAGCCGGCGTGCGCCCCCTGAGGCGTGGCAGATGTGAATCTGCGGCACAATCCCGGTCTGGGCCGCGTAACGGCTGCCAAGCGCCTCGACAAATGCCGCTGCCTGGTCCTGCTCCACCAGGTTGATCGTGCATCCGCCGAACCCTCCGCCGGTCAATCGCGCCCCAATCAGCCCCGGCAAATCCTGCGCCAGCGCCACCATCGCGTCGGCCTCCTCGCAACTGCCCTCGAAGTCCTGGCTATAGCTCTTGTGCGCCTCGGCCATCAGCCGGCCTACTTCGGCCATGTCGCCCTTGAGCAGCGCCTCGGCGGCGGCCACTGTGCGCAGATTTTCTGAAATTACGTGGCGGGCGCGCTTGAGCGAGTTGGGCGTCATCTCGTGACCCCATTTTTCCAGGTCCTCAAGCGTCGCATCGCGAAGAAAGGGCACTCCGCCGCGGTGGCTGTTAACAATGGCGCAGGCGGCCTCGGACTCGGCGCGGCGCGTGGCGTAGTCGCCCCCGGCAATCGAGTGCTTCACCATCGTATTGGCAATCACCAGCGCCACGTTGGGCGGAATCGGAGCCAGCTTGAAGCTCAGGTCGCGGCAATCCAGCAGCAGCGCATGGTCCTTGGCCCCGTTGGCCGAAATGAACTGGTCCATGATGCCGCAATTGGCCCCCACGAACTCGTTCTCGGCCCGCTGGCAAAGCCGCGCCAGCACCGGCCCCGGATAGCTCACCCCGATCAGCCACGTAACCGCCAGCGCCGTGGCCACCTCCACCGAGGCCGAACTCGACAAACCCGACCCCAGGGGTACGTCGCCCCAAAGGCTCAGGCTGAACCCCGGAATTGCATGGCCCTCCCCGGCCAGAATCGAAACCACACCCAGCGGGTAGTCCGTCCAGTGCTGGCCGGCCTTCGCAGGCAAGGCCGCTGCCTCAAAACTCCTCTCTTCGCCGTAGTTCTCCGAATAGAGAACGATCTTGCCGTCCGAGCGCGGCGAAATGCCGGCCAGCGTGGCAAAATCGATCGCCACCGGCATCACAAACCCCTCGGCATAGTCGGTGTGCTCACCGATCAGGTTCACGCGGCCTGGCGCCGTAAAGATCGCCGGCTCCGCATGGAAGCGGGCAACGTGCATCGCACGAAAAACATCGGGATCATGCATATCAGTTCACACTCGCATTGGATTGAATTTCAACCACCATCGGCCAGGAAAAGGTTTCCCCGGCGGCCAGCACCCGCGACCACGGCCCCGTTTTCGCCAGCGAGTCAACGGGCGCCGTAGCCGGTTCCAGCGCCACGCAGATCTGTTTCGGCCCCGGCCGGTCCGGCCAGCCGCCGTAGCAGATCCACAGTCCCAAATAGGGCGTGGCAGCCGGGTCAAAACCTACCTTGATGCGCACCCCCGCCTGGGGCCGCACCAGCGCGCACCAGTTCTCTCCTTCGTTCAGAGGGCCGGCAAACAGCTTGTCGCCGATCCCCGACTCCGGCGGTTGCGCCACGCTCAGATCGCTTCGGCTGCCGTTGGCCAGCGTGGCCAGAGGCCAGCTCACCCGTTCGCCACCGCTGCCCAGCCTGCCGCCTCCGGAACCCTCCACCCGCAGCGTTTCGATCGACCCCGGAAGCACGATGCAGTCTCCCGCCTCCGCCCTGAACAATGGATGCGCCGACCAGGACCATGGAACCGGGTAGCTGCCCGTATTCGTCACCGTATAATCCAGCCGCACCTGCCAGCTGTGTTCCGCCCCGCCGTCCAACCCGGCCAGCGTCACCGTCCGCTCCAGCACAAGAGGCAGCGAAAAACACTCCCCGCGAAACGTAGCCGAACTCGCACCCGCGTCTCCGGGGACCTGTTCCCTGTTCGCTATTCCCTGATCCCTGTTCTGCCACGCCACCCGCCACAGATCCCCGTGATCCGGAATCGAGGCCGGTCCCGCTTCAGTCTCCACCGTGCAATCGGCAACCGACGGCAGGCACTCGTCCCAGCCGCTGGCGTCGCCTGCGTCGAAACTCATGGTCCGGCTGCGCGGGCCGTAGGGCGCCAGCGGACCCTGCAGCAGTTCGCGATCGTTTACGAGAATGGAAGCGATCTTGCCGCCCAAGCGCGGCAGAATCGTCAGGGAACAATTCCCCTTTCGGATGAGAACGTTTTCTTTTGTAACGTCGATCATCTCTCCCATCGCCTCTATTCTCCCCAAACTTCCACGCTGGCTGCGGTCAACCTTTCCCAGATCCTGTCCAGCCACGCCCCGTGTTCCGGCTTTATTAACACTGAGCGAAGACAGGTAACCGGTCCTGGTTCTACTCCCTTTTCCTCAAAGCCGGACAACTGAAACCAGCACAGCGGCAATTGTACTAGAGCCAGATGCAAATCACGCGTGGCGCAGGCCGCAAATATCTGTTGCGCCATCTTCGAGGCCCGTTGCGGATCCTCCGCATTCACCTTCCACACCACAATATCGAGCTCCGGCGCCCCCGCCGCCAGCGCCGCAAATCGCTGCTCCTGCCGCAACCGCCGGTCCAGTTCCAACGCCGCCGCCCGCCCCTGAGCCAGACCGCGCGCAAACTCCCCTCCCGGCGTTGGCGGCAAAAGCTGCTGCGTGGCCCACAATGCCACCGCCGACGCTCCCGCCCGGGAGCACTCCAGGCTGATCTCGCCCAGGTGCAACTCCTTCGACGTGAAATACGTATACGGCGAATCGTGCTTGTAGAAGCGCCCCACGCCCGGATCGCGGAACAGCACGCAACCGCACCCATACGGCTGCAAACCGTGCTTGTGCGGATCGACCACCATCGAGTCCGCCTCGCCGGTTGCCGCGTAGGCCCTCCGAGCCGGCTCTTCCAGCGCCTCCGGAATCAGGCGGAAGTACCCGCCGTAAGCCGCGTCCACATGTACCCTGAAGCCGTACCGCTCCCTCAGCGCCAGCACCTCGTCCAGAGAGTCCACCGCGCCGATGGCCGTCGTGCCCAGCGTCACCACCACCGTGCCCACATCGCCCTTGCCGAGTTCGTTCTCCAGCGCCTCCAGGCTCATCCGCCCCCGCCCGTCGGCCGCAATCTCCGTATATTCCAGCTTCAACACGCCCGAGATCCGCCGGTGGGTATAGTGCGCCTGCTCCGAACCCACAATCCGCTTTCCCGGCGCCAACTGCCCCGCCACCCACAGCGCCTCCAGGTTGGCCAGCGTCCCGCTCGAAGTCAGGTGACCCAAATACTCTGTCCAGCCGAACATCCCAGCGATCCCTTGAACCGCCTCGATCTCCATCTCCGAGCTCGCCCGGCCGCCGTCCCGCGCATGGTTGTTCGGATTCAGCGTCATCGCCAGCGCATAGGCCGCCCGCGCCACCGGATGCGGCGGCTTCAGCATCTGCCCCGCATACAGAGGATGGAAATACGGGTAATTGTCCCCCAGCCGGTGCGCGACGGTCTCCAGAACCCTGGCCATCGCCTCTGCATCCGCGCCAGATGCCGCGCCCGGCTCAGCCCCATACTCCGGCAGCCCCGCGAACTCCGCCCCGAGCCTTTCCGTGGCGCGCCGCAACAGCTCGGGAACCGGATCATGCGCCATGGAGAGCTCTCCGACTGACTCTTGGATTTGTACAGTTCAGCTCAAGATAAATCAAGACCCTCGCGCCCTGTCCCAACTTATGGGTGGGGGAATGCTCCACGCCGGTTGAAGAAGGGGATCTATTCAAGAACCAGAAGATTCCGGCTGTATTCTGCTCCGGCCAGATACTTGATCCCCCGGTCGAACGTGACCAGCACGCCTGCGTGCTTCACCGCAAGACCAAGCAGATAGGCATCCGTTACCTGCTGATGGCCCAGCAGGCGGGCGGAAAAAGGGGCTGTGAGAGCGGACCATGATTCTGAGATGGGCCAGTAGCGATAGCCGGGATACGCGGCAAATGCGGCAAGAATGGCGGTGGCCTGCGCGACGGTGCGATTTGCGCCGCCATAGGCTGGATTGGTCGTTACCCGAACAAAACCCGCTTCCGTGAGTGGGCAGACGCCCCAGTCCTCTTTCCCGGAAGTATCGAACCAGTTGTGCATGGCCGCATAGTGCGGACTTTCTGTATCCGCAAGGAATATCAGTGCATTGAGGTCAAGGAGGTAGCGAGGCTTAGTCGAATTCACTCTCAGCCTCTTTGATCATCTCGAGCGTCAGTCCCTTGCCGGTGGGAGGAAAGCAGGGCAGGCCGTTGGGTGAGCGGCGAATGTCCGGCGCGGGCGGCGGCGTGGCTTCCGCCTTGCGAATCAGTTCGCCAATGGCAGCGCCCAAGGTAATCCCCTTGGCCGCCGCATAGATGGATGCAAGCTGATGAACATCGTCGTCGAGTGTGACATTTGTTCTCATGGGTCAATTATGCACCAAGTTGCGTGAATGCTCCAGTCGGTTGAATGGAGAATCTTATCGGTTTATGCACCATTCGGTTTCTCGGTGCGCAGCAACCAGGTAGGGGGAAGCTTCCTGATTGCCGGTGATTCGGTCAGAAGAAGGGAACGGTCGTTCGTCGGGTCAGCTAATCTCCCCTCCCAGGTCTCAAAAAGTGAGACCTGAGGTGCCCGGCAAGCTGAGAAGGAATTCCTGGAATCGTCATACGTCCGTTCTCGGGAACAATGCGGGTGTGGCCGGTGTCCATAGGGATATGGACCTCAACCGGTTGCGGACGCTGTTGGCTGCGCCGATGGCGTGTATTTTCTTGATTTTGATCCTTTGCGTGTTTGCGGTCGAGAGGCCGGTCTCGACGGGGATCCTAATTCCGATGATGCGGATTCGCACGGAGCCGTTGAGCAACTGTGAATTCAACGGGTTCACGGTCTATTTGCGTTCGGATGGAAAGCTTGCTGGAGGTTCTCCAGAGGACGAGGTTTCGCGGGATGTGCTGCTCTCGCGAATTCGAGAAGCGCGAGACAACATTCAGGATGACACGATTTTCGTCATTGCTGATCCTGATGTCCCTTACGGTGAGTTCGCTGCTCTGATTGCAGATATTCATAATGCGGCCCCGCCGGATCACATAGCCGTCGTGACGCGAGAGGCGCAGGTCGAACTTCCGCCTTATGCCTCGCGAGTTCCGTTGGGTCCATGGGCAGATAGGTGCAGGTTCGAATGGCCTGCTGTTGCGAGCCAACCGAAGTGGCCGGCAAGAGAGCCTGTTCCGTTACCAGGTGATCGAATTTCGGTGTGGGAAGCGCTTTGGAGGAAGAGAAACTAGCGTTTAGCATCCGTAGAGCAGATCGATCCTTGGAGTCCACACGCAGCGCTCAGGTCGCTCAGGATGATTGTGCATTGTGTTTAGGGCACACCGAGTGAGTGGCCGGCTACCCGGAAACCGTCCCACTACCCCTCTGAAAAGCCCGCTTTGGGACGCCTGCCAACAATTTATGCACCCTTTATCCACGGCAATGCTACACTACCGTCAGCGTTAGAACCGAACCGGGCGTGAGCAGCAACTCGCCCAACAAAGCAAGATTCTGCCAGTGGTCGCTCCGATTCATCCAGCGCAATTCAATCCAGGAAATACGAACAAAATGGAACAAGGCACTGTGAAGTGGTTTAATGACGCGAAGGGCTTCGGCTTCATCTCGCGTCAAAACGGCGAAGACGTATTCGTGCATTACTCTGCAATCAACTCCAGTGGTTTCAAGAGTCTGCAAGAAGGTCAAGCCGTGCAGTTCAACGTGGTGAAGGGGCCCAAGGGATGGCAGGCTGCCGACGTGCAGCCGCTCTGACCTTCCGTCCGGATTCCGGCAGAATCTAGCAAACACACGAGGGCTGGGAGCGATCCCAGCCCTCGTGTTGTGTGTACGCCGGCCTCGGGCCTCAGTTCACCCGCCAGAACGCCCAATTCAACACGCTCGCAAAGCTTACCCATGCCAGATAAGGCGCCATCAGCCACGCCGCAACCGGCGCCACGCGCCCAAACAGCAGCGTCGTCGCCCCGATCGCGGCCCACAGCACCACCACCTCCGCCAGCGCTGCCCCGATTGCATGGTTGCGAAAGAAGATCCACGACCACGCAAAGTTCAACCCCAGCTGCACCAGAAACAGAACTAGCCCCCAGGTCCGCAGTTGCGACGGCGCCGCCAGACCCACGCGCCACGCCGCAATCGCCATCAGCGCATACAGCAGCGTCCACACCGGCCCAAACACCCAGTTAGGCGGAGCGATCGCCGGCCTCGCCAGCGTCCGGTACCATCCCGGAATCTCGCCCGCCGTCCAGCGCCCGCTCACCCCCGCAACCGCAAAGCAAATCCCCAGCCAAGCCGCCAGCCAGATCCAGCGCATTCCCGTCTTCTTTCTTCTTCAGCAACAGGGATTCCCCCCGCACAGCAAGGACTCTCTTGAATTTTCCCGCTTCGATCCCATCCTGCTCCCGCGCAACTCCTGTTCACCGGCTCAAATCGCCGTCGGCAAGTCTTCGTTTCGGATGGGGTGCTGCGCATGCCCTCGACAGCCCGGCGAGGCCGGAGAGCTGGTACTGCACGGGAGAAAAAGGCAACCGGAAAACAGATGCCGGCCGCGATGACCTCAATGGGTAAAGTCGCTGACCGGCATCCAGAACCAAGGCACATTGTCAGAGTTCAACTGCGTGCTCAAAGGCTACGCCCGGAACTCCAGAAAAACAGTTGCCGTTTCTCGCTTGAGCTCGTCTTTTCTCTTTTCCCGGCGAATCCAACCCGCCTTCGGAGTTCAAACCCCTCTTGTTAAAGACGCATCGGTACACCGAAACTGCTTCGGCCATTCTGAAAGATCCTTAAAGCGCCCAGCTCGGTACATGGCCCAGAATCGCCGCTCCCGATGCCGCAACGGAACCGTTCCACTCCGGAACCAGGAAGCCGCCGTTCGGGTGAGCCTCAAGGCCTTTCTGGTTGCGGTGATGTTGGCGCAGCGTCTTTTGGATCTCTCTCTGAGCTTCCTGGCGCTCCGGGCGCGATTGCCTATCCCAGAACATCACAAACCCCTGCCCACACACACAGCAATGGGTCTCGGCGCTTCCATTTGTACTCTTGCAGAGAACCTGCATCGTTCCTGCCTCCGGCTGCCAGTTTTCCCTCAGCCTCAAAGGTCACCATAGCCAATGTTTGCGTAGACTGGCCATCCCCCGTCCCGGCAATCCGACCTGTCTTTCGCGCCAGCCATCCCTCCCCTTTTCGTGGAATGGTTGGCTCCTCGCCCCTGCGCAGGCAAGCACAAAGCTGCCCCGCCGCTCGACTTCATACCCATCGGCCTTTATCCTCAAATCATCGGCCGCGTTTATTTTTCAAGCCACGGCCCCATTGGACACCAGCCCACTATGAGCACGCTGACCATTTCCGTACACCTGCCCGATGGGGCCATTCGCGAAGTGCCCGCCGGCACCACGCCCCTCGATATCGCCAACTCCATCTCCCCGCGCCTCGCCGCCGCCGCGGTCGTCGCCCGCCTCACCCCGGTTATCGGCGCTCTCAAGCAGGCAGACACCGGCGAAGAGCCGTCTGAAGCCGCCATGTACGCCGCTGAAGACTCCGCCGCCCCGCGCCTGGTGGACCTGACCACACCCCTTACCGCCGAAACCCGCCTCGAACTGATCACCGAGAAGGACCCCGAAGCCCTCAAGGTCGTTCGCCACTCCGCCGCCCACGTGCTGGCCACCGCCGTCCTCGAGCTCTTCCCTGAGACCAAACTCGGCCACGGCCCGGCCACGGATGCCGGCTTTTTTTACGACTTCTATCGCGAAATCCCCTTCACGCCCGAAGACCTGGTGCTGATCCAGGCCAAAATGGCCGAAGTGGTAGCCCGCGATGAGAAATTCGTCCGCGAATACGAGCCCCGCGAGCAGGCCCTCGCCGAGTTCCAGCGCGACGGCGACTTCATGAAGACCCACTTCGTCACCAAATTCACCCAGCCCGGCGACGAAGTCAGCTTTTATCGCAACGGCAGCTTCGTCGACTTCTGCCGCGGCCCGCACGTCCCCTCCACCGGCCGCGTCAAGGCCTTCAAAGTCCTATCGCTCGCCGGCGCTTACTGGCTCGGCGACGAGAAGAATCCCCAGCTCCAGCGCATCTACGGCACCGCCTTCTTTTCGCAAAAGGACCTGGACGCCCACTTCGCCCGCCTTGAAGAAGCCGCCCGCCGCGACCACCGCCTCCTCGGCAAGCAACTGGACCTCTTCAGCATCCAGGAGATCGCCGGCGCCGGCCTCATCTTCTGGCACCCCAAGGGCGCCATCATCCGCAAGGTCATGGAAGACTGGATGCGCGACGAATGCCTCCGCCGCGGCTACTCCCTGGTCTTCACCCCCCACGTCATGCGCCGCGAACTGTGGAAGATCAGCGGCCACGAGGGCTTTTACTCCGGCAACATGTACACCCCCATGGAACTGGACGATGCCGAGTATCGCCTCAAGCCGATGAACTGCCCCGGCCACATCCTCATCTACAAGAACTCGCCCCGCAGCTATCGCGACCTGCCCGTTCGCCTCGCCGAGCTGGGCAACGTCTACCGCTACGAGCGTTCCGGAACCATGCACGGCCTTCTGCGCGTTCGCGGCTTTACTCAGGACGACGCCCACATCTTCTGCACCCCCGGCCAGATCGAGGACGAAGTCGTCGCCTGCATCGACTTTGCCGAAGCCGTCCTCAGGACCTTCGGCTTTCAGGAGTTCAAGGTCGAGCTCTCCACCTGGGACCCCAACGACCGCGCCCACTATGCCGGCTCCGACGAAAACTGGAACCTCGCCTTCAGCTCCTTGCAGCGCGCGCTTGAACGCAAGGGAATTGCTTACAAGACAATCCCCGGCGAAGCCGCCTTTTACGGCCCCAAGATCGACGTCAAGCTCGTCGATGTGCTGGGCCGCCTCTGGCAGCTTTCCACAGTGCAGTTCGACTTCAACTTGCCTGCCCGCTTCGAGCTCGAATACGTCGGCGAAGACGGCGAGCGCCACCAGCCCGTGATGGTTCACCGCGCCCTCTTCGGCTCGGTGGAGCGCTTCTTCGGCGTCCTCATCGAGCACTACGCCGGCGCCTTCCCGCTCTGGCTCGCCCCCATCCAGGCCGGCCTGGTCCCCATCAGCGAGCGGCATCACGACTACGCGAAAAAAGTCGAAGCCGAACTCAAGGCCGCCGGCCTGCGCGTCGAAACCGACGACCGCAACGAGAAAATGAACGGCAAGATCCGCGACTTCGCCAACCAGAAGACGCCCTACATTCTCGTCTTCGGCGACAAGGAAGAAGCCGCCGGCTCCGTCAGCGTACGCACCCGCGGAAAAGGCGACCAGGGCTCCGTGCCGCTAACCGACTTCATCGCAAAAGCCAAGGCGCTGGTCGCTAGCCAATCGACCGAACTGTGAGGGAACTCCGGACGATTCGGAGGAATGCTGGCATTCTCTGCTTTGAAGGGGCGCGGCTTCAGCCGCGCCGCTGCGAGCCGCTTGATTGTGCGGGCTTTAGTCCCCGAGGGAACGCCTACCACTGAGCAAATGCGCATTCCTGCAGGTTTACCGTAGCTTTCCCAGCAAAGTCGCCGAATTCGGAGGATACTGTCTCCATGGCAACGCCGCCCATTTCCATCGAAGAATATCTCGGCGCGTCTTTCGAATATGACTGCGAATGGGCAAATGGAGCTCTGGTCGAACGAAATGGCGGCGAGTTCGAGCATTCGTTTCTCGTGGCCTTGACGGGCGCGCATATTCTTAACCACCGCACCGAGTGGCGCGTGATTCCGCTCATTTCCGTCCGAGTTCAAACAGCATTGGATCGCATTCGCGTCCCCGACCTCACCATCCTCCTCGCCGGCACGCCACGCGAGCGCATCCTCACCCATCCCCCGCTCCTGGTGATCGAAATTCAGTCGCCCGAAGATACTTTGCGCCGCACCGCAGCCAAGGCCGCGGAGTACCTCGCCTTCGGCGTCGAGCACGTCTGGATCATCGACCCCACCGCTCGCGTAGCCTATCGTGGCACGGCAGATGGGCTGGAATTGGTCCGCACCGGCGAACTCACCATCCCCGAAACCCCCATCCGCATCGTCCTCGCCGACCTGTTCGCCGAGTTGGATCGGGTGTAAGCACCCCTGTTTTCGATCATTTTCCTAATAGATAAGAACTATTGATATAATGCTTCCGAGGGATACTATGACCACTCTGACCATTTCTCTCCCCGATTCCCTCAAGGACTTTATCGACCGTGAGGTTAAGACCAAGGGCTACGGGAACGTGAGCGAGTATGTTCGCGGGCTGCTGCGCGATGCGCAGGCCAAAGAGGCGGACGCCCGGTTGGAGGCATTGCTGATCGAGGGGCTGACCACAGGGGAAGATATTCCCCTTTCGCCGGATTTTTGGAGCGAACTCAAGCAGGATGCGGCTAAGATTCTTGCCAGGCGCAAGTAGCCTGGAAGGACGATCTGAGAGCGGTGAAGGTTTCTGTTCGGACCGCCGCGCGAGAAGACATTCTGCGGCAGTATTTCTACTATCTGGTCGAGAAAGGCGCTACCCGCGCGGCAGAGCGCTTCCTCGAAGCTGTGCAATCGGCGATCGAGCTGCTTTGCCGAATGCCTGGAGCGGGCGCTCCAAAGTTCCTCGAAAATCCCGCTCTGGTGGGGCTGAGATCATGGCCTGTTCGCGGCTTTCCGGCAGTCCGCATTTACTATATCCACGCTGGAGAGGAACTGCGCATCGTCCGCGTTCTTCACGGCAAGCGCGATATCAATCCCCTGCTGGAGGAGGAAGCCGCTGACCCAGACATCTAAACTCCGCTGACACGCGCGTAGCGCGGCTAACTCCGCTGCTTCACGCATTGATCGCCATCCCCTCCACCGCCCCATACGCATCCAGCAGACTCTCCGCCAGCGTAGGATGCGCGTGAATCGTGAACATCAGCTCCTCCACCGTCCCTTCCAACTCCAGCGCCACCACCGCCTCCGCAATCAGCTCCGTAGCCTGCGGACCCAGGATGTGAACCCCCAGAATCTCCCCATACTTCGCGTCGGAAACGATCTTCACAAACCCATCGTGGCTGCCCAGAATCGTCGCCTTCGAGTTGCCCGCGAACGGAAACTTGCCCACTTTCACCTCGTAGCCCTGCTCCTTCGCCTGCGCCTCCGTCAGCCCCACGCTCCCAATCTGCGGTTCGCAATACGTGCACCCAGGAATCCGATCTTTCCGCACCGGCCGAAAATGCTTCCCGGCAATCTTCGCCACCGCCACCATCCCGCTCATCCCCGCCACGTGCGCCAGTTGTGGCAGTCCCGCCACCATGTCCCCGATAGCAAAAACCCCCGCCTCCGCCGTCTCCTGCGCGCCGTCCACCTTCACAAATCCACGTTCCAGCTCGATCTTCGTCTTCTCCAGGCCCAGGTCGCCGGTCCGCGGCGAGCGTCCCACCGCCACCAGCACCTTCTCGGCCTCACCAACCTGCGTCTTTCCGTTCGCATCGGTAAAAGTCACCCTCACGCCGCCCTCGGTCTTTTCGACCGTCTCGACCTTTGCGCCCGTGTTCACGTCGATCCCGCGCTTCTTGAAGAGCCGCGTCAGCTCCTTTGAAATCTCCTCGTCCTCCACCGGCACAATGCGCAGCAAGAACTCCACAATCGTCACCTCGGTCCCAAACGTCCGGAACAGCGATCCAAACTCCACCCCCACCGCACCAGCGCCAATCACCAGCAGCGACTTCGGCGCCTCTTCCAGGCCCAGAATCTCGATATTGGTCAGAATCCGCTCGTCCGCCTCCAGCTCCGGCAGCATCTTGGCCTCCGACCCCGTCGCCAGAATCACGTTCTTCGCCTTCACCTGGCTCACTTCGTCCGCCCCACCCGCGCCAGTCCCGCCGCTCACCTCCACCGTGTGCACCCCGTCCACCGCCGCTCCCGTCAGCCGCCCGTAGCCCTCGATCCGCGCAACCTTGTGTTTCCTAACCAGGAAGTCCAGCCCCTTGGTGTGCTTCGCGATGATCGCGTTTTTCCGCTTCTGCACCGCCGCCCAGTTCAGCACCGGCGTCCCCATCCCCTCAATCCCGAACTCCGCCGCGTTCTGCAGGTGGTCCCAGATCTCCGCGTTGAACAGCAGTGCCTTGGTCGGAATGCACCCCACGTGCAGGCAGGTCCCGCCCAGCTTGTTCATCTTCTCGATCAGCGCCACCTTCAGCCCGTACTCCGCGCCCCGAAACGCCGCCGTATACCCGCCCGGCCCGCCGCCCACGATCGCCACGTCGTAAATCGTCTCTGCCACCAGCAACTCCGTTCCGCGGCGCACCGCCTGCTGCCAACGCCGCCCACCACCGCTTAGTCTAAATCTCCACCGCTTCCGCCGCTCCGGCTGCAATGCCGTCTTACCACCCCAGCGACCACGACCCGTCGCTGGGGACCCCGGCCTGTGGTACTCTTTCCCCGCAAGCCCTCTGTAAGTCCGCAAGCTTCCATGCCGCGAAAAACCCTCCAGTTCGCCGCTCTTCTCGCCGCCAGCCTGCTCACCCTCCACGCCCAGCAACCATCCAACGGCACTCCTCCTGAAGGCCGCGCAGCCCCCGCCAACGGCATCACCATCCCCTCCGTCGCCGGCGCGCCCTTTTCCGCCACGGTGGTCATCGAATCCCAGCGCTACTGGCCCGACGGCTCCGTGGAAGTCCGGCGCACCATCAACCTCATCGCCCGCGATTCCAAAGGCCGCACCCACAACGAAACGCGCCGCCTCATGCCGGAGTCCTTCCACGGCTCGCCCCAGTTGATGAGCGTTCGTCTCTTCGATCCCGAATCCCGGATCCGAACCATCTACGATCCAGCCCTGCACATCGCCCGCCGGCAGTTCATCCCCAAACAACCCAAGGCACCCGACTTTCCCAACCCCTTCGTCCACGTCGAAGATCTCGGCGCCACCACCCTTGACGGACTTCCGGCCAAGGGAACCCGCCGCACGTTTACCGTCTCCGCATCGGCGGGTGGAACCGGCGAACCCATAGAGATCGAGGATGAAGACTGGTACTCCGAGGACCTGCACCTCAACCTGCTCGTCCGCCACTCCGATCCCCGCATCGGCATGCAGACCATCGCCGTCTCCGCCATCAAGCGCGAGGAGCCTCCCGCGTCCCTGTTTGAGGTTCCCCAGGGCTACAAGATCCTCGATGTAATCCCAGCCCCTGCTCCCGCCCCGGCCACTCAGCCGGCGCCAGGCAATACCACGCCATGAAGCCGGGCAATCCCTGGTACTGCTCTGGGTCCGGGCCTTGCAAGCTGCTGAAGAGCTCCTTCCCGCTGAAAGGTACGGGCCGGTAGACAAAACAACCCTGCAAGATCATCGCGGGCTTTAGTTTCAATAGCTTCCGCGTCTTCGATGGCGCACGGTTCGCCGGTTTGTGGTACTCTGGCCGCACAAGCGTGGAGGCTTCCGATGAAGCGTAATCTCCTCTTGACCGCAACTCTGCTGGCAGCCGGCATGGTCGCCGTGCCCGCCCAGCAGATCAGCAACGACGCCAATCCTCTGTACCGAAACTTCTCCATCCACTTGGGCGGAATTTCTGTGCCGTCAATCACCGGCGCGCCCTTCTCCGCAACTGCGGTCGTCGAACTCCGGCAGACCTTGCCCGATGGCTCGATAACGACGACTCATACCATCAACTTGATTGGCCGCGATTCACAGGGGCGCACCCACGGGGAGAATCGCCCCTGGACGGCAGAGAGCTTCCACGGCATGCCGCCGCTTGGCGAGGTTCACCTCTTCGATCCGCAGACCCGCCAGCAAACTGTCTACGAACCTGCGACCCGCATTGCGCGCCGGCAGTTGCGGCCCGAGCCGCGCCAGCCCACAAACCCCTCCAATTCTTCTAATCCTCTGGTGAAGGTGGAAGATCTGGGCTCAAGCACCATCGAAAACATCGACGTGAAGGGCACGCGGCGCACCGTAACCATCCCCGCCCAGGCGAACGGGACAGGCGCGGATCTGACGGTGGTGGACGAGTACTGGTACTCAGAGGACTTGCACGTGAACCTGTTGCTGCGCCACAACGATCCGCGCACCGGCGAACAGACCGTCGCACTCTCTGACATCAAGCGCGAGGACCCCGACCCGGCTTTCTTCGAGGTTCCCCAGGGCTACAAGATCGTCGATATGACGCCGCCTCCCGGCGCACCCGCAGCCAACCCCGCTCCCGGGCCTGCCGGTTCTACCCCGTAGATTTCCTGGAGAGTCCGGCTTCAACCAGTTCCACCGCCGCACGCACCGTCTCCGCCTCGTCCCCAAACCCCTCGATCCAATGCACCTCCGGCTCCCGCCGGAACCACGTCAACTGCCGCTTCGCATAGTTCCGGTGCCCTTGCTGCGCCGCGTCGATCGCGTCTTCCTCGCTCAGCGTTCCCGCCAGCACGGCCAGTGCCTGCCGGTAGCCCAGAGAGTCCAGCGCCTTCACCGGTCCATATCGCGCCACAAGGCTCCGTGTCTCTTCCACCAGCCCCGCGGCGAACATCGCCGCCGCCCGCCGGTTCAACCGCTCGTACAGCGCCTTCCGCGGCGGGTTCAGCCCTATCCGCAGCAGCCGGAATCCGGTGAGCGGATCGCGCCCCAGCACTTGCGACATCGGCCTCCGGCCGGCGAGGCAAACCTCGATCGCCCGAATCAGCTTCGCCGCGTCGTTGGCGTGAATCCTCGCCGCCGAGGCCGGGTCCAGCCGCCTCAGCACCCGGTGCAGCCAACCCTCCGCCCGCCTCTCCTGGCTCCGGGCAAGACTGCGCTCCAGCCGCGCCCGCAGTCCTTCCTGCCGCTCCGGACCGGCAAACAGCCCCTCCGTCAGCGCCCGCAGATAAAGCCCCGACCCGCCGGTCACAATCGGCAGCCGTCCCCGCCCACTGATCTCCCTGAGCGCCGCCCGCGCCCGCCTGCTGTATTCCCCCGCCGTAAACGGCTGGTCCGGCTCCGACCCATCGATCAGGTGGTGCCGCACCCGCGCCCGCTCCTCGACTGTAGGTTTCGCCGTCCCCAGGTCCATCCCCCGGTACACCGCCACCGAGTCGCAACTGACGATCTCCCCGCCAAACCGCTCGCCCAATTCAACCGCAAGCGCCGTCTTCCCGCTCCCCGTAGGCCCCAGCAGCACCACCGCCAGCGGCTCATCCTGCGCATCCAACGATCTCACAGCCGCCACCACCCCACCGGAAAGATCCACCTCGGGTTGGTCCGGAACAGCCAGAAGACAAGAATCGCCGCCGCCACCAGAAGCAGACCAATCGCTTGATTTCGCCGGTAAGCGCGCGTCTGCTCCGCCCGCCGCGCAATCTCGGCCTGTTCCTCAAAACACGGCTTGATGCGGCGTTCGACCATGGCGCGTCAGTCTCCGTTGAATCAGGCGGTCAAGCGACGCAATTCCTTAACACCGAGCTGGAGCGATGGCGTACACCGATCCGGCGGGTCTCCACCATTCCTGACCCACACATGCAATTCAGCAGTCGCAATTGGAATTAGTCCGTCCCATTGACGATGTTGACGCTTGTATGAGGTATCTTCGTCGACGGTCTCTCCGTTAAGGTTCAAAATCCAGGTCTCAATCGACCATTTCGGAATCAGGCGAGCGATATTATCCTTTTCAACGAGGCATTTGCGCACACGCTCATCCTGCGACTCCGTGATGCGCATTCGAAACTCATTGAGCCTGTCTTGGACGCTGCCGGCGTCGGCGTCAATCACTACAATCAACCATTTTTCGGGCCTACTCCGATCCGGCAGTCTTGCTCGGCGAATGAGATGCGCGAGGATCTCAGCCTCGTAATGATCGATAACCCACTGCGCACCGCTGCCTCTGCCCTTCGCCATAGGAGCGTCATAGATCGCCCTTTGACTCAGCCCTGGGATTCGGTTTCGCAGATAAGATCGTATGAACCGTGCCTGCCGTTGATCTTCGGCCAGAATAGTAACCGGCTCAGGGCTAGTCATTCTCCCATCCCCGGGCGATCACCTCCGACGGTTGAAGAACCCCGTCGTAATCCGTTTTGAATTTTTCTGTCCGCACGTGCCCATTCTCTTCTCGGAAGAAGCGAAGGCCATATTCCTGCGACCACTGGTTCAAAATCTCCGGGTGATGCGAGATTAGGATCAGCTGTCCCTTGCTGTCATCTACCGCCGCTTCCGCCGCCAACAGCCATGGCTGAATCTCGCGGAGAGAGATGAAGTTGTCTGGCTCGTCGATGAAAACAGTAAGCCCCTTAACGAGCAGGAAATGGAGGATCATATATAGAGCAATGAGCTTTCGCTGTCCATCGGAGAGCTCCGAAATCGAGTAGGCCACCCTTCCTTTCGCAGGGGACTCCGAGTCAACTAGGAGTTTCCGCATTCCGCCTTCTTCAGTCTTGAAGCGCAAGGAGATGAACCCATTCAGGCCTTCTTTGAGTGAAGCGAGAAGGTTCGCATTCCCGTCGGGGTTTTCTTGGATCAGGTGCAAATACCATCCAGCCAAGTTGTCTAATTCATAGTCTGGCTGTCGGCTTTCGGTGTCCGCAACCTCATCCATCTGGCCTGGATAGACATCGACGCTAAAGCAATAGACCGAACCCAACCATTCGACAAAGCGCCTTACACTCGAATTACTAAACTGAGCTAGATGCAGTGCTGATTCGGTCGTCTCCCACCGGAGCACCGGTGATCGCGCTCCCTCGTCGGGAAAGAAGCGAATCTCACCTTTTGACAACTCGAAGACTGGCGTGCCAGACGCCGTCAAAGTCTCTACACTGATTGACGGAAGCTTCGATTCCGGCGCATACCGGATCTCCAATCTGTACTGGTATGCCTTATCGTCTAGTAGCGCTTCAATCTCGAAGACCTGAAAGGGGCGATCCTGCCAACGCGTGCGTGTGGATTGGGTGAAGGGGTTCTCTCCGCCACGGATAAATTCCTTGAGCTTCCGGACCACTTCCAGCAGCGACGACTTCCCGCTCCCGTTCGCCCCCAGCAGCAGTTGCTTCCGCTCCGGCTTGTACTCGAAGTTCACAAAACACCGGAAATTGTCGATATACAAACGTTTCAGCATGGCAGGATTATACGTCGATTTCCCATCATTCGACCCCCCGGTTTGACTTCCCTCCTCCGGTTTGCTCAGATAACCTTTCAGCATTCGGCAACATCGGGAAGACAGAAAGAGCAGGGAAGAGCCAATGAAAGTCTTGATCTTGGGTTCGGGAGGCCGCGAGCACGCGCTGGCCTGGGCGGTAAAGCGCAGCAATCGAGTCACTGAAGTCGTCTGCGCCCCCGGCAACGGCGGCATCGCCGAAATCGCCCGCTGTGTCCCCGTCGACCTGCGCGACCTCGACGCCCTCATCCGCGTCGCCCTCGCCGAGCAGCCCGGCCTGACCATCGTCGGCCCCGAGCTGCCGCTCTCCCTCGGCATTGTCGATGCCCTGCTGGAGCGCGGCCTTCGCGTCTTTGGGCCCACCCGCGCCGCCGCCATGCTCGAGTCCAGCAAGGGCTTCGCCAAACGCTTTCTCCAGCGCCATAACATCCCCACTGCCAACTACGCCGTCTGCACCACCGCCGCCGAGCTGGAAAAAGCCGTCGAAATCTTCCACCCGCCCATCGTGGTCAAGGCCGACGGTCTCGCCGCCGGCAAGGGGGTCCTCATCTGCCAGTCCCGCCGCACTGCCGTCGAGGCCGCCCAGGGCCTGTTCACCGGCTCGCTGCTTGGCGAGGCCGAGCGCCAGGTCGTCATCGAGGAGTTCCTTGAAGGCGACGAAATCAGCTTCCTCTGCCTCTCCGATGGCAAGCATGTCGCTGCACTCGTCCCCGCCCAGGACCACAAGCGCATCGGCGAGGGCGACACCGGCCCCAACACCGGCGGCATGGGCGTCTATTCCACCGATACCCTCCTCGAGCCCGGCATGAAGGAGTGGATTCTCCGCCACATCGCCGAGCCCACCATCCGCGGCATGGCCGAGGAGGATACGCCCTTCGTGGGCGTCCTTTACTGCGGCCTCATGATGACCGCCCGCGGTCCCCAGGTCCTCGAGTTCAACGCCCGCTTCGGCGATCCTGAGACCCAGGCCATCCTGCTCCGCCTCGAATCCGACCTCGTCGACGCCCTCGAAGCCTGCATCGACGGCCGCCTCGCTGAAACCGGCCTGCGCTGGTCCCCCGGCGCCTCTGCCTGCGTCGTCGCCAGCTCCTCCGGCTATCCCGGCAGCTACAGAACCGGCTTCCCCATCACCGGCCTCAGTGCCGCCGCCCGCGTTCCTGGGGTCCAGATCTTCCACTCCGGCTCCGTCCGCCTGGGCAGCCAACTGGTCACCGCCGGTGGCCGCGTCGTCGGAGTCACCGCCGCCGCGCCCTCCCTGGAAGAAGCCTTGGACCGCGCCTACCAGGCCATGGCCGAGATTCACTTCGACGGAATCTACTATCGCCGCGACATAGGCCATCGCGCCCTGAGGAGAACACCATGACACCTGCCATCACTTTGGAAGAATTGCTCGCCTGGAACCAGGAGTCCGCGGACTTCTGGAAAGCTCACCTTGACGCCAACCCCGCGCTCTTGGAGTTGCCCTGCGGCATCAACGGAGCCGACAACGTTCAGGAGTTCGTACGCCATATCTGGGGTGTGGAGCTGCGCTGGAGCCAGCGCGCAGCGGGTCTGCCTTTGCTGGCCAGGGAAGAAACCCCGACCGGTCCGCTGGACGCACTGTTTGACTTGCACCTCAAGGCCGTCCAGGTCTACCGCACACTCCTCGACAACCCCGCTCAGAATTGGAACGAAACGCTGACACTGGCCTTGGAATGGCTGCCACCGGCCACAAGAACTATTTCCCGGAGAAAGATCACAGCCCACGCGCTGTTCCACAGCCAGCGCCACTGGGCGCAACTGGCCACACTGCTCCGCGCGGCCGGATTCCCATCGGGCTTCAAGGGGGACCTGATTTTTAGTCCAGCCCTGTCGTAGCCTCCGCCACCGGCTTGGAATCCGCTTCCTGCTGGGCATCATATTTTTGCGTCTGTTCGACGGCCGTCCTCTGCTGCTTGAAGCAGACGCGGCACAGCACCGGCCTGCCCTGGGTCGGCTTGAAGGGAACCGTCGTGGCCTCGCCGCACTGCGAACAGGTGGTCCGCGTCTCCGGGCGCACCCTGGACCCTCCGCGCACGCGCTTCGCCTTGCACAGCTTGCAATGCTTGGGGTCGTTGGTAAATTGTTTGTCGTGGAAAAACAGCTGCTCGCCGGCCGTGAACATAAACTCGGCGCCGCAATCGATGCACTTCAATACTCGGTCGGTAAACTCCATGGCCGGCTCCCCAAAGAAGGGAATTACGCTGAAATCGGCCATGACTTCGAAAGACTTGCCGTTCCCGTTTCCCTGTCTTCGTACGTCTATCCACAACAAGGGCCCGGGCCGCAACAAGTTAGCGGCAAATCATTTGTCTGCCCGGCGATTCGGGAAGACTTGAACAACACTTTCACGCTACGCGAATGCCGCGCGATGAAGCAAAAAACATCTCGCAACCGGCCACCCCGAGCCTTTCTGGATAGCTTGCTGTCTCCCACTCACTTTCCGCGGGAGACGCCGGGGCGGCGCGTGTCACGAATTGGTTTAATAGCAGCGGAACCAGAGTAGATGCACCCCGAAAGCAAGCCCGTCAAGCGGCTTCGTCCTAACCGGGGTCCCCGGCGACAGGTCTTTGTCGCTGGGGTGGAAGCAAAAGCCACCCAGAAGACTCTCTGCAAGGGCACGTTTACTCTGGTTCCGCTCTAGTCCTGCTCTTTGCGAGCCTTCTTGCGATTCCGCTTGCGCGCCAATGCCGCTTTCACGCGGCGCTTCTCGCCGGGCTTCAGGTAGTAGGAGTGACGCTTCACTTCCTTGATGATGTCCTCCTGCTGTACCTTCCGCTTGAACCGGCGCAGCGCATTTTCGAGCGGTTCGCCTTCCTGTATGCGAACCTCTGCCAAAAAATCCCACCTCCAAACCTGCCAAAGGGGCTTCTCTATGATAGCGGAATCCTTGAACCTTGGGTTAACTGCGGGACCCTATCTTTTGTATTTCTCTACTAATAACCCCCTCCTTCCCGGTCGCATCCGCTCGCCGCTCCCGTCCCCATTCGGCAAGACTTGGCGCCTATCCGGTGTTGCGGCGCTCGTGGCGGCCTGAGTGGCTTTGTTTCCCACCCCAGCGGCGAAGACCCGTCTCTTCACCCCAGCCAGGAAAAAGCCACTCAGCTAAAAACATAGCCTCAAAACTTCGTAAGACCAACACTCTAAACGGTAAACGCCGAGGCAGTCAGTTTCATCCCCGCGGGTCGGCAACGCCGGTGGGGACTGAAACGGCTCTGCATTCCAGCCACTCGAGAACCGCTGGGACGCAGAGGCCGGAGGGCGGTTGCTGGCGCCGGGGGGGGGCGGGCGAGTCAGCCCAGGTCCGCAGGCGAGCCCCATAAGGAGAAGACGAAATCTTTCAATGGCTTACGCTGGCGGGGGGTGGTTTCCTGCGCGAGCAACTGCTCGTTGGCGAGGGCGGCAGGTTCGCCCTGATAGCCGAGGGCGATGACCGCGCCGATGGCGTAATCTTCCGGGATTTCAAAGGCCTGGCGGGCGGCGTCCTGGTCGAAACCGGCCATCTGGTGGGTGGCGAGGCCCAGGGCGGCTGCCTGGAGCGTGAGGTAGGACGAGGCGGCACCCAAGTCATAGAGGGCGCTGCGGTTAGCGGCTCCATTGTGGGCGAATCTGGTGCTGGAAGCGCCCAGGATCAGAACCGGCGCGGAGCCTGCCCAAGCCTGGTTGAACGCGCCGAGGGAGTCAAATATCTTCTTGTAAGTCAATGAGTTGCGGGTGCCGACGAGGTAGCGCCAGGGCTGCTCATTGTAAGACGAGGCAGCCCAGCGGGCGGCTTCAAAGACGCGGGCGAGGTCGGCGGGGCTGACTTCGCGATCGGAAAAGGAGCGCGGGCTCCAGCGGGCGTGGAAGACGGGCAATACGCCCTCGACGGCGGGGGCGTGCTTCAAGTGATTGACTTCATTGGCGGATAGGGTCATAAGGGAAGGCTCCTTGAGAGCGGAATCAGGCTCGCGTGTTTGATTCCAGGAGGGGAGTGAAGGATTCTTCAGAGCGGCAAGTCAGCGGTTGAGCGATTGGAGCGGAGTCAGCGGGGCAATACGGCGTTCTTTCGAAAATGCCAATGGTGCGCCTTATTGCTTGGGCCGTTTGTAGAAGGGGGTGGGGACTTGTTTGGCGCGGGCATTTTGGTTTGGGCGGACCTGGACCAGGACGTCTTCGCCTGATTGCGCGACCGCCGTGGGGACCAGGGCGAAGGCGATGTTGGTCTTTAGGAATGGAGCGGGGGAGCCGGAGGTGATGACGCCGATTTCCTGGCCTGCGAGGTTGAGAACGGGGTAACCGTCGCGGGCGATGCCGCGGTCGACCATTTCGAGGGCGATGAGCTTGCGGATGGGGCCGCCGGCGGATTGAATTTCCTGAAGGGCCTGGCGGCCAATGAAGTCGCCTTTGTCGAGCTTGAGCCAGCGGTCGAGGTTGGCTTCGAAGACGTTGATGGTGTCGGAGATTTCGTGGCCGTAGAGGCTCATGCCGGCTTCAAGGCGGAGGGTGTTCCGGGCGCCGAGGCCGCAGGGACGGATGCCGAATTCCTCACCTGCGGCGAGTAACTCATTCCAGACTTTGACTGTGGTGGGCTCGTCGGCGGGGAGATAGACTTCAAAGCCGTCTTCGCCAGAGTAGCCGGTGCGGGCGATGAGGATGTTGGGGACGCCGGCGACCGTGCCCCAGGTGAACCAGTAGTTTTTGATGGCGGAGAGGTCGGTCTTGGTGAGCTTCTGGAGGGTTTGAAGGGCGCGCGGGCCTTGCAGGGCGAGCTGCGAGTAGTACGGGGAGTAGTCGGCGATGTGGACGGAGGGGAACGAGCCGGCGTGCCGGCGAATCCAGGCGTAGTCCTTGTCCTTGGTGCCGGCGTTGACCACGAGGAGATAGTCGTTGGGGCTGAGACGGTGGACGAGAATGTCGTCGACGAAGGTGCCCTGGGGGGTGAGCAGGGCGGAGTAGTGGGCCTGGCCGTCTTTCAGGCGGGAGGCGTCGTTCATCGTGATGTGCTGGACGGCAGCCAGCGCACCGGGGCCGCGGAGCTGGATTTCGCCCATGTGGGAGACGTCGAACAGGCCGACGGCGGTGCGGACGGCGAGGTGCTCCCCAATCAATCCTCCGCCGAGGCCGGCGCCGGGGTCGCGATACTCGACGGGCATGTCCCAGCCGCCGAAGTCCACCATTTTGGCGCGGAGGGCGCGATGGGTGGCGTTGAGGGCGGTCTTTTTCAGCTCGTGGGCGATGGTGGGCTGGACGGGGGTGGTCATGCGGCGGTCCTCGGCGGTACTGTGCTTACGATAGGGATTGGGCGGCGGGGGGGTCAACCACCACCTGCGCAGCGGAGTTAGCGGAGAAAGCGGGGTTAGCGGCGTTACGCGCCTGCCGCCTGCGGCCAGGCGGAGAGGAACAGGGGTTTGGGACAGGAAGGAGTGGGAATGAACCGGGTGCGCGGGGTTCTGATGCTGGTGGCGGCGGGGATTGCGGTTTGGCGGGGATGGAAGATTCATACGGGGATGTATGCGTGGATGGCGTATGGGTTGGCGGCGGCGGCGCTGGGACTGGCGGTTTGGCACCTGACTCGAGGTTCGAGGGACTAAGGGACTGAGGGACTAGGGACTGTGTGAAGTTGGGGGACGCGGAGATGGTGAATCTTTATAACCGGATTCAGGGTCGGAGCTTGGAACGGCTGGCGGCCTCGAGCGACGGGATTTTTGCCGTGGCTATGACGCTGCTGGTGCTGGATTTGCATATTCCCACGGCGGCACAAGTGCATGGGGAAGGCGACCTGCTGGGGGCGCTCGCGAGCCTGGGGCCGCAGTGGGTGGCGTATGGGATGAGCTTTCTGACGCTGGGAATCCTGTGGGCGGGGCAGCAGACGCAACTGAACCATATAGGCGAGGGAACGCGGGACCTGACGTGGATTCACCTGGGGTTCCTGTTCACCATTACGCTGCTGCCGCTGTCGACGCGGCTGCTGGCGGAGTTCGTTCATTATCGCGGGGCGCTGGGGATTTACTGGCTGAATCTTCTGGCGGCGGGGGCGATGCTCTATTGGAGCTGGACCTATGCGACGCGGGCCGGGTTGATCAAGGCAGACACGCCGGAGGAGGTACGGACCAGCATTTGCAGGCGGGTGGTGATTGCGCAGTCGCTTTATGCGGGCGGGGCGGCGCTGTGCGTGATCAACACGTGGGTGAGCATTGGGGCGATTGTGCTGGTGCAGTTGAATTATGCGATTGCGCCGCGGTGGCGGAGCCGGAAGCGCGGGTTAGGGTTGCCCGGAAGGTAATGGATACGGGGGCGTTTGCTCGTCGGGCAACTCGCGAGGCAACGCCTGGTTCTTACCGATGCAGCGGGTCGGCATCGATGCCGGCACGCGGAGGGAAGAGATGGGGATCGCGATGAGCATGGCGCTGGCGCTGGAGCGCTGGCACGGCTTCGGGTACTTTCACCATGCCAGCCAGAATACGATCATTCTTTTGGTGCTCGTGGGGCTGGCGGTCCTGGCTTTGCTGGTATGGGCGGTTCGGCGGCGGAGACGGCGCTGGTTTTAGGCAGGCTTCCCTTGGTCGGCGAACATGGGGGCGATGGTGCCGGTGCAATTGAAGGATGCGATTGCGCCGCGGTGGCGGGGGCGGCGGAGCGGTCGAGGGTTACTGCGCGGGTTGGCTGGCGGCAACTTGTTTGAGGATTCCGGGTCATTACCGATGCGGCGGTTGGGCAATGAGCCCCGAACCGCGGAGGGAGAAGAAGATGAATGCGGTTGCGATTGCTTTGGCGCTGATGCGGCTTGGCGGAGGACGGGGCGGCGGATTTGTTTTTACGCTTTTTGGGCTGGCGGTTGTAGGAGTGCTGGTTTGGGCGCTGACGCGGCCGGACGGGAACGATAGAGCGCAAAGCGAAGGGCGAACAGGCGGGAGCTCACCTGCGCCGGGCGCGCCAGAATGAAGTCACGGTGAGATAGAGGAAGACCGCGACCATGGCGGCATAGACGAGGAATCGCGTGTGGTCGGGGCCGTGGGCATAGCTCAAGCGGGTGATCCAGGCGAAGCGGGCGAAGACGACGACGAAGAGGAAAAAGAAGACGCCGGTGACTTCAAGCCATAGGATTCCGCCGACGCGGCGGAAGGGGCGCAGGAAACCGCCTACGCCGCGGGCGACGCCCCTGGTGGCTTGGCCTGCAGCCTGGCCGGCGGCGCGGCTTTGGGCGGCACTTGCGCCGGCAGGGCGGGCGGGAACGTTGGCTGCGGCCTGGGTGTTGGCGGCTACGCGCTGGCCGGCGATGCGGCCGGCGACACGAAGACCGATGCCCAGGAAGCGGCCGATGGAGTGAGGCTTCATTCCGCTTCGATGGTAACAGCGAGGCTTGCGGAGCGTGTTTGCACAGAATGTTGGCGGTTGCCTGTTGCTCCCCAGGGGCGTTGGAAGTAATGTAGAGGAATCCTACGCCGCGGCTGCGAATCCGATTTGCGGCGGCCGCCGCTCCTGGAGGTACCCGTGACAACGCGTCTGCGCGAACTGATTCAGCAACTGGGCGAGGCTATCCACGAGTCGGTGGTCGAGAGCGAACAGATCGCCGGGGTGGTTCAGGACATTCGCAATCACGGGTTCGACGTGCTGCTGATGCTGGAAGCGACGATCGGACTGAACCAGGTGACGGCGAAAGACGCCGAAGAAGTGCCGGCGGGAGAAAATCGCAGCCGCAATGCCAAGGGCGGCGCGGAGGAACCGTTCACCCAGAACGATCTGCATTTCCTTCGCTCGCTGCGGATCGCGGTGGAAGGCGAAGCGAAAGGCGCGGCGGAGACGGATACGGAGTAGGGCGGGTTTCCGCTGGCGGGACGGTTGGTTTGGGACGATAATCAGCGTATGGCGACTGTGCCCAATTCAGAAGAGCTCTGGACCGTGCGGGAATACCTGCGGACGAGTTGGAGCCCGGACCGCGAGTTTGTGGATGGACGGATCGAGGAGCGGAACTTGGGCGAGAAAGAGCACTCCCTTATTCAGCGGTATCTGACGTTTCTTTTCATGCTTAAGCGCGCGGAATGGGGAGTCGAGGTGTTTCCCGAGCTTCGTACACAGACCAAGGCAAGGAATTTCCGGGTTCCGGATGTGCTGGTGGTGCGGGCAGGCGACAAGTTTGAGCGCTATGTAACGCAGCCGCCGCTGATTGCCATCGAGATTCTTTCGCCTGAGGACACGCTGCGCGCGATGCAGGAAAAAGCCGCCGAATACAGACTCTTCGGAGTCGAACATATCTGGGTTATCGACCCGGAGCCGCGCATCGCCTACCGCTATCAAGGTTCCGCACTCGAAGAGGTCAGCTCTGGCGAGCTTGCCGTGCCGGAAACGCCGATCCGCGTTGTGCTGAGCGAGATGTTTGCGGAGTTGGATCGGATATAGCGAAGGAGCAGTCAGTGGCGAAATTGACTGTCAGTAAGATTAAGCATGTTTTGACCGCAGATATTGATATAACCCAGCGTTATGACGTCAAGGTGCTCGATGAGTACGTAAACACATGTATTACGGCGGCCCAGATCGCCTTGCGGAGTGCAATACCTCCGGGCTTTTCGGAATTCTCTCGCGACATGCTTGAGAGCGTTTTGGAGGGCATGCGCTCGGCGCATCAGTCCATAAGGAGGCTGCTTAAGGGCGAGATCTCAGCGTCAGCGGTGGATGCGCTGGCGATTGCCCGCCTTCAGCTCGAGACCCTCTATTCATTCTGCTTTCTGCTTCAGGATGCAAACAACGTATCCCTGTTTCTCAAGAGCGCGTGGAAGAAGCAGTATATTCGGTTTCTCCTTATGCGCGAAGAGTGTGTCAACATTTCGAGATTCGACGAGTATGTGACCACGCATGGAGCTCAAGGATTGGACCAAATGCGCAAGAGGATCGGCGTAACAGACGCTGAAAAGTTGACGATAGATAGCGAGCAGCTTGGGGTTCCAATGCCGAGTGGGATCGTGCAAGAGAACATTGCGAGCTTTCCTGCCCCCGGGGCGCTCATCGGGAGGATAACAAACCCTGATCAGAAGAGCATGCTCGAACGCCTGTATCCGGAATACCAGTGGCTCTGCTCATTTGCACACGGAGACTTGGCTGCGTCAATCTTCCGGACCGCTTTGGACGACAGAACGCCAGCATCAAGGCGTCCAAGCCCTGAAGCTAGAGAGGATATATTCCAGAGGCACGTAGCTGAGGATTCTGTACTCTATAGCGCCATTTGCGCTGTTCAGGTGGCGACGGAGGTTGCAGCTATCTACCCAGGGGACATTGAGCTCATGGTCAAAATTACAAACGCGTGGACAGGGTTGAACAAGTTTACCTTCCTGGCGTGCTCTGTCTGGGAGAGAAGAGCAAGGAAAGTGCTGCCTCTTATCTAGCTCTTCAGCGCCACGCGAATATGCAGTTCTTTCAGTTGCTGGTCGGTCACGGTGGTCGGGGCGTCCGCCATGAGGTCGATCGCCTTGGCGGTCTTCGGGAAGGCGATGACTTCGCGGAGGCTGGAGGAGCCGGCCAGCAGCATGACAATGCGGTCCAGGCCCAGCGCGATGCCGCCGTGGGGCGGGGTGCCGTATTCGAGCGCATCGAGGAAGAAGCCGAAACGGGCGCGGGCTTCAACGTCCGAAATGCCGAGGGACTGGAAAATCTGCTGCTGGACGTCCTTGCGATGGATGCGGATGGAGCCGGAGCCGAGCTCGAGGCCGTTCAGGGCGAGGTCGTAGCAGTTGGCGCGGACACTGGCCGGATCGGTGACCAGGTTGGCCATGTCGGCTTCGTGGGGCGAGGTGAAGGGGTGGTGCGCCGGGACCCACTTGGCTGTGGCCAGGTCGTACTCGAACATGGGGAAATCGACGATCCAAATGGGATGGAAGGCGGCGCTGCCGTCGATTGCGCCGGCGCTGCCGCTGGGCTGGCCGACAGCGGTTTGCGCGTTGGCGACCTGGACGGTTTTTTCAGTGACGGCAAAGGCTTTGTGCCGGTCGGCATACTTTTTGGCCAGCTCGGTACGGAAGTTGCCGGCGGCGGAGTAGACGTTGATTTCGCGCTCGGAAAGGCGGCCTTCAAATTTGCTGTCGCTGGCTTTGACCGGGTGGGCGGGGTCGCCGGCGACAATGATGACGAAGTCGGCTTCGGCGGCGCCGGCTAGCTGGCGGACTTTAGCGGCGGCCTCGGGGAACCCCTTGGCGAGGCGCTTGAAATCGTCGATGAACTTGGCGCCTTTCTTGAGGTCGAAGAGGGGGTGGTTGTCCTCACGCTCCTTGCGGCTGAGTTCGCCGACCAAGGGAATGCGGAGGGCGACTACGGGGAGAGCGGGGTCGATCTGGAGGGTGGCCAGAGCCTCGCCGGTGAAGGCGGAGCGGACGTCGGTGAGGCCGGGCAGGCGCAGGTCGGGCTTGTCGGAGCCAAAGCGGCGCATGGAGTCGTCGTAGGTGATGCGGGGAAAAGGCGTGGGGAGGGTGACGCCGGCGGCGGCGAAGGCGGCGGCGAGAAACTGCTCGACGACGGCGAAGACGGATTCCTGGCGGGGAAAGCTCATCTCCAGGTCGACCTGGGTGAATTCAAGCTGGCGGTCGGCGCGCAGGTCCTCGTCGCGAAAGCAGCGGGCGATCTGGAAGTAGCGGTCGAAGCCGGAGATCATGAGGATCTGCTTGAAGATCTGCGGGGATTGGGGGAGAGCGTAGAACTCGCCGGGATGGATGCGGCTGGGGACGAGGAAGTCGCGCGCGCCCTCGGGAGTGGACTTGGTGAGGATGGGGGTTTCGATCTCCAGGAAGCCCTGCTGGCTGAGGCTCTCGCGAATGGCGAGGGTGATCTCGTGACGGAGGCGGAAGTTGCGCTGCATCTCCGGGCGGCGCAGGTCGACGTAACGGTATTTGAGACGGACTTCCTCGTTCTGGATGGCTTCTTCAGAGGGTGAAAAGGGCGCCAGGCGGGTGTCGTTGAGGACCAGCAGCTGGGTGGCCTCGATCTCGATTTCGCCGGTGGGCATTTTGGGGTTGATGGCATCTGGCGCGCGCAGGCGTACCTTGCCCACGGCGGCGACGACGTACTCGGGGCGCACCTGTTCACCTTTGGCGTGGCCTTCGGGGGTGAGCTCCTTGTCCAAAACAATTTGAGCGATGCCGGAGCGGTCTCTGAGGTCGAGGAAGATGAGGTTGCCGTGGTCGCGGCGGCGGTTGACCCAGCCCATGAGGACCACTTGCTGGCCGGCGTGGGCAGCGCGCAGGTCGCCGCAGAGATGCGTTCGTTCGAGAGTTCCTAGAAAGTCGAGCACTCCTTTTTCCTTCCGTAGCGGCACTGCCAAAAGTCAATTTGAAAGGGCACGACTTCAGTCGTGCCGTAAATGTTCCCTAAAAAGCGCGGGCTTTAGCCCCTGAGGATGGTTTCTCTAACTGAGTTTCCATCTATTGTTAGCCGGCCGGCTTCCGCAGGTGAGCGGTCAGCTCATCGCGAGGAACCTTGCTCTGAACACCGGTCGCAAAGTTCTTTACCGTCAGAATACCGGAGTTCACCTCGTCCTCGCCGAGGATGACGATGCGGCGGGCGATCTTGTCGGCGACTTCGAAAGATTTTTTGAGACGGAAGGAGCCTTCTCCCAATTCGACACGGAGGCCGGCGTGGCGGAGTTCGCGGGCCTGAGCGAGGGCGGCAGCATTGATTCGCGAGAGAGCAGCTTCGTCCTTGGGATCGCCGAGCGGCGCGACAAAGGCCGCTGCCTTCTCGTCCTGCTGAGCGCCTTCGAGGGCCTGGAGGGTAAGCACCAGGCGGTCTTCGCCCATGGCGAAGCCGATGCCGGGGGCTTTGGGGCCGCCGATGGCTTCGCTGAGGCCGTCGTAGCGGCCGCCGCCGAGCAGAGCGTTCTGCGCGCCGAGGCCGCCGTGGGTGAACTCGAAGGTGGTGCGGGTGTAGTAGTCGAGGCCGCGGACGAGGCGGTGGTTGAGGGTGTAGGGGACATGGGCGGCGTCGAGGGCGGCCGAGACGGCGGCAAAGTGGGCCTGGGAGGCTTCGTCGAGCGAGTCGGCGATAACGGGCAGGGTGGCGATGATGGGCTGGTCGGCGGGGACCTTGCAGTCGAGGACGCGGAGGGGGTTGGTGACGGCGCGGCGCTGGCAGTCTGCGCACATCTGGCCGACAACGGGGACGAGGGCGGCGCGAAGAGCGTCGTTGTAGCGGGCGCGGTCGGCGGCGGAGCCGACGGAGTTCAGCTCCAGGGTCCAGCCGGTGATGCCCAGCTCGTCGAGGAGGGTGGCCAGCATTTCCAGGATTTCAGCGTCGCGGAGGGGGCTTTCGCTCCCCGTCGAGGGTGGCCCGATGACTTCGGCGCCGATCTGCGCGAACTGGCGGTAGCGGCCCTTCTGCGGGCGCTCGCGGCGGAACTGCGGGCCGATGTAATAGAGCTTCTGCAACTGCCCGCTCTCGCCCAGCCCGTGCTCGATGTAGGCGCGGACGACGCCGGCGGTGTTCTCGGGGCGGAGAGTGAGGGATTGGGTTTTTTCCGATTGCGCGCGGGCGCGGTCCTCCCATGTGTACATTTCTTTGGAGACGATATCGGTTTCCTCGCCGACGCTGCGGGCGAAGAGGGCGGTGTCTTCAAAGATGGGGGTGCGGATTTCGCCGAAGTTGTAGCGGGCAAAGACAGCACGAGCTGTAGCCTCGATGCGGTTCCAGAGGGCCGTCTCCGGCGGCAGCAGGTCGCGGGTGCCGCGGACGGCTTTGAGGGTGGTCATGGCTTCTCTAGTCTATATGGCGAGGGGAATCGAACCTGCGCGCTCCGGAGCAGGCCGGGTGCGCTGGCTAATCGTCATCCGAGGCTCTGTGGTGCTTGCGGAAGACGTAGCGGCCGACGAGCCAGCCTACGGCGCTGCCAACGAGGACATCGGAGGGGAAATGCTCCTGGCCGAGAACGCGGGTGAGGCTGACGCCGGTGGCGAATGTATAGACGCTGAATCGAACCCAGCGCGAGGGGTATTCCCCGGCGATGACGGATGCGGAGGACCAGGCGAGCAGGCTGTGCGAGGAGGGGAAGGAGGAATCGACGCCGACGCTGGTCTCAAAGAACTTGCCGTGCGCGCGGTCGGAGGATGGCCGTTCCCGCCAGAAGATCAGCTTCATCCCCTGCTCCACCACAACTCCATCGAGCAGCGCTTCGCCACTCAGGATTCCCGCCTCTTGAGAGTGCGCATCCTGGTGCAGATGGCCCATTGCATACAGGGCTACCGGGGCGGCGATGAAGCCCCCGGTCAACACGTCGGACGCCACCACATTGGCATGGTTGAAGACGGCATCGTGGGAGACCACGGAGGACATGGCCTGGTGGTCGGTGGCGATGCTGGCGCCGGTGGCCAGGGTGAGCGGGACCAGCCATTCCAGGTCGCGGGGGCGAATGCGGACGGGGCCGGCCCAGAGCGCGGCCTGGTCCTTGAGGATGTGGATGGGCGTGTTGCGCAGGGTTACGGGATCTTTGTCGCTGGCCTGGGCGGGGTCGGCGGATTGGGGAAGAGGCGCATCGGGCAGGGAGCTGGAGCTGTCTGCCGAGGGCGGCTGTGGCCCCGGCCCAACAGGCGTTTGCGCTCCCCCGGGGGCGCAGAAGGCCAGCCCGAGTGCCGAGGAGAGCACGACATACAAGCGAGCCCGCCGCATGCTCCGGGGCGGCAATAGATGCAGCGCTGAATCTCCAAACATGGAAGACCTCCAAATCAGCTGGTTGCCGTTCCTTGCGCACCCACCGGCAAGCCGGCAACCTGGCGACGGTTCCGGGGGAACAGACCGTTGCGATCCTCGAATTCGTCGCCTTCCTGGATTCTATTCATAGGGCCGCGCGTTGCGTCTGAGCAGTTTAGCTACCCGGCTCGCTGAGATAAATCTCCGTGTAGTCGAGGTAGTTCTGCGCGTATTGGAGGATGAGGGCGCGGTCGGAGTCGCCGAGTTCGCGGCGGAGCTTGGCGGGGACGCCGGCCCAGAGGGTGCGGGGCGGGACAACGGTGTGTTCGGGGACGACGGCGCCAGCGGCGATAACGGAGCCGGAGCCGATGCGGGCGTCGTTGAGGATGGCGGCGCCGATGCCGATGAGGACCTCGTCTCCGACCACGCAGCCGTGGACGGTGGCGTTGTGGCCGATGGTAACCCAGTCGCCGACGATCACGGGGTAGAGGTTGCGCTGGCCGTGGAGGACGGCGCAGTCCTGGACGTTGGAGTTGGCGCCGACGCGGATGGAGTTGACGTCGCCGCGGAGGACGGCGTTCATCCACACCGAGGAGCGCTCGCCGAGGGTCACGTCGCCGATGAGTTGGGCGGAGAGATCGACGTAGCAACTGGCGGGAACATGGGGCTGATGCCCCTGGTAGCTGCGGATCATGGGTTTCAAGGCCTCTGTGGGGAAGTTTATGCCATTTTTGGCGGGGTTGGAGGAAGTGGAGGGAGGAGTGGGCGGCCGCATTAGAGTGAAGTCAGGAGGCATTTGTCTTGACCCGAAGGAAGCCCCGCCGCAAACCAGTGAATTGGCGCTCCCGCCTCGCCCTGCTCGCCCTCGCAGTCGTCCTCGCCCTTCTGGCCTGGGGTTTTCTCGCGCGTCAGTTGGCCCCCACCTCAAACACCTCGCTCACTCGCTTTGACGCCATTATCGTTCTGGGCGCCGCAGCCGACAGCGACGGCAATCCTTCCCCGCAGCAGTTGGCCCGCGTCACCGAGGCCGTTCACGAATACCAGCGTGGCGTGGCCCCGCGGCTCATCCTCACCGGCGGAGCAGCCCGGAACCGGTTTGTCGAGGCGCGCGTGATGGCCCGGACCGCCGAGGCCCAGGGCATTCCGGAGTCCGCCATCTTTGTCGAGCCGGAGGCTTTGAATACCATCCAGAACGCCTGCTATGCGGTGCGGATCATGAAAAACCACGACTGGCGCTCGGCGGAGGTTGTTTCGAGCGCCAGCCACCTGCCCCGCGCGGGGCTCATCTTCAGCCGCCTGCCGCTCCAGTGGCGCACCCACGCTGCTCCACCGCTTTCGCCTCAGTCCGCGGCTAACCTTAGCGCCGCCACGTCCGTCGAAGTCTTGAAAACTGTGCGCTACCTGATTTGGACGCGCTGGGTTGATCCCTGCCAACCATAGCGGAAGCAAAAGCCCCAGCCTGCGTTGTCCCCTGTCGGCGTGGTCCTGTAAGCTGGATGGTGATGCGTTTCCCAGTAAGATTTTCCGCCCTTTTCGCAGCCCTTGCCGCCCTGGCTCTCTGTGCCGGAACCCGCGCACAGGCCCAGAGCACCGCCGCCCAGACCTCCGGCAATGGCACCTACATTGCTGTCGACCCGCTGGCCAATGTGCGCTACGACAACCGCTCTGACGTCTCCCTGGGCATGGCCTACGACCACATGAAGGCCGGTCCCACCCTCCTGCAAGGCTCCAATCTTGGCGGACTCGACCTTTCCGGCTCCTTGTGGTTCGCCAGGCATTGGGCCGTTGAAGGCACGGGCCGCGCTTATATGGGAACCAGCGGCGCCGGCGTCAACGACCAGAACATCGACGGTCCCTTTGTCGCCCAGTACCTCTTCGCTGCCGGCCCTGAATGGCTGGGGCCGCACAACAAACATGGCGCCCTGATCGCCCACGCCATGGTGGGCGGAGCGTATGGGGACTTCCAGCGGGACCTGCGCGGGAATTCTCCCTCGGTGGTGGATTTTTATAACAACCAACTGGCCCCGGCGGCGATCATCGGCGGCCATTTCGACCTCAACCGTTCGGCGCGCTGGGTGTTTCGCGTCACGCCCGACGCCGTTATGACCCACTACAGCACCAACTACGTCCCCAAGATCAGCCAGTTCGACGTCAACTTCGCCATTTCGGTCGGCGTCGAGTACAAGTTCAAAAAGAAGCGGTAAACCCGCTCTCCAGTTGCTGGAGAGCAGATTCATTGCAGCTTGCGGGCCTTTGTTTCCATCCCGGCAACCCCACGCTTGCCGGGGCAACCATGCTGTCGTTTGGCCTGACCGTCTTCCATGCAACATCGTCGATGGAAGGCGATTGAAACAGATGGGCTGCCAAGTTCACCTCTGCGTGTGGTATTCTCCACCGTTCGGAGGCCTGTGGAAAAGTGCAGCCGAAAAATGTGCTGCACCGGATAGCGGCAATCCCCCTGGGCCAGCTACACTCCGGGCAGGAATAGCGACGAAGGCAGGGTCAAATGGATATGAGAGACACACTTGGAGTATTGCTTGCAGGCGGGCAAGGAGAACGGCTCTTCCCGCTTACCCGCGATCGCGCCAAACCGGCCGTGCCCTTTGGCGGACACTATCGCATCATCGACATCACCCTCTCCAACTGCATCAACTCCGGCCTGCGCAAGGTTTACATCCTCACCCAGTACAAGGCGCTCTCCCTGAACCGGCACATCCGTGAAGGCTGGACGGGGATTGTAGCCCAGGAACTGGGCGAGTTCTTTGAACTCCTGCCCCCCATGCAGCGCACCGGCTCCAACTGGTACATGGGGAACGCCGATGCCGTCTACCAGAACATCTATTCCATCGGCAGCGAACAGCCAAAGTACATGATCATCCTCTCCGGCGACCACATCTACAAGATGGACTATAGCCGTATGCTCGCCTACCACCAGGAAAAGAATGCCGAGGTCACGCTGGCCACGCTGCCCGTTCCGCCCGAAGAGACGAAGCAGCTCGGCGTCGTCGAGGTCGGAGCAACAGGCGAGATCCTGGGCTTCCAGGAAAAACCCGCCTCCACTACCTTCCGGTCGCCCTTCAGCCCCAACTCCGTGGACGCCTCGATGGGCGTTTACATCTTTAATACCGAGACTCTGCTGAAGGCTCTCATCGCCGATGCCGAGGACCCCAACTCCAAGCACGACTTTGGCCACGACATTCTGCCCATCATGCTGGGCAAGAAGAAGATGGTGGCCTACAGCTTTGTGGACGAGAACAAGCAGCAGGCGCTCTACTGGCGCGACGTGGGCACGCTGGACGCTTACTACGACGCCAACATGGACCTATGCTCGGTTTCGCCGGCGTTCAACCTTTACGACAAGAGCTGGCCCATCCGCACCCGCGTGCGCCAATATCCGCCGGCCAAGTTCGTCTTCGGCGAGCCGGGCCGCACCGGTACCGCCGTCAACTCGGTCATCACCGCCGGCGTCATCATCTCCGGCGCCTCGGTGGCGAACTCCGTGCTGTCGCAGGATGTGCGCGTCAACTCCTACTCCGACGTGGACGCCAGCATCATCTTTTCCCACGTCAACATCGGCCGCCACTGCCGCATCAAAAAGGCCATCATCGATCGCGATGTCCATATTCCCGAAGGCACCGTCATCGGCTACGACCCGGTCGAGGACAAGCGCCGTTACTTTGTCACCCCCTCGGGCCTGACCATCGTCACCCGCGACGCCTCGCTCTTTGAAAACCCCGTCGATCCGGACTTCCTGCAAAGGTATTAGGAATTCTGCTTCGAGAAGCCCAATCGCAAGGATGGGGAGCTCGCATTTCAGTGGCTCGGGAAGGGTGGGTCACTCGCCAATGGAGACCTGGGACTCCCGCTCCCGTCGTAGAACATCAAGATGCGGTCCAGCCGCCGCGCCATTTTCTCCCCAGCCTACGGAACCAACCGCACCAATCCCGCGTATTAGCAAAATATGCAATGCGTGGGTACATTAAGCTGGAGCGTGATGGGGCTGGCGTCGCCGGCCAGGCCGTCGCGGCGTACCATGGAGGCGCCGGAGATTGGCGCCCCAGGGCCGCCCGCCGCAAGCCACGTCCAGGGCGGGAAGGCCATCCACCCCACGAACGAAGACCTGCGGGGTACCCACTCTGTGGGTCGGGGGGCCCCGGCCATTGCCCCAATCGCCCGTCAGATGCGCGTGGAGGTGAGTCCGCTGGAGATCGACTGGTCCCAAGTCGTCCGCCGCTGCATGGACGGGGATTCCGGCGCGTGGGCCGAGCTGGTCCGCAACCATCATCGCCGTGTCTACGGGCTTTGCTACCGCTTTACCGGCAGTCCGGCCGACGCCGAGGACCTCACCCAGGACGTCTTCCTGAAGGTCTACTCCAACCTCGCCAGCTTCGATACCGGCCGCGGCAGCCTCCAGGTCTGGATCACCACCATGACCCGCAACCTGCTGGTGGACAACTTCCGCCGCACCCGCAATCAGCGCGCCACCGGTTCGCTCGATGAGGGCTGGGAGTCCGCCGAGGAGCTGAAACCGGTGGACCGGCTCACAGCCGGCGGTCCATCGCCGCTGGAGTCCGCGGTCAGCAAGGAACTCGCAAAAATGGTGCAGAACGCCCTCGCCCGTGTCTCCGTCGAGCTCCGCGAGGCCGTTATTCTCAGAGACCTCCAGGACCTGGATTACAAGGAGATCGCCCAGGTCCTCGGCATTCCCGAAGGGACCGTCAAGTCCCGCATCAGCAGAGGCCGCGCGGAACTGGCGAGGCTGCTGGAACGTAATAAACGGGAGGTGATGTAATCATGGCAGAGCACACACACATTCCGAGCTCCCCGGCCTGCGGCCAGTGGGAGACGCTTTTGGCCGATGCGCTGGACGGGTTGCTCAAGCCCGAAGACGAGGCTACCTTCGCCGCGCACATGGCTGCCTGCCCCGCCTGCACGGCGCTGTTTGAAGAGGCCCGCCGGGGCCGCGAGTGGCTCGAATTCCTCTCCCCCGAACCGGAAGTTCCCGCCGGGTTGCTGGACAAGATTCTGGCCCAGACCGGTCCGGGGCAGCTTGCGGGCTACGGCCTGGCGGCTGACGGCGGCAACGTGTTGCCCATGCCTCCGGCCTGGCAGCGTCCCGGCTTTGTCGGCCAGGTCCGTCGTTTTGCCCAGCCCCGCCTGCTCATGACGGCCGCCATGGCCTTTTTTTCCATCGCTCTCACGCTCAACCTCACTGACGTCCGTTTGAGCAGCCTGCGCCTCAGCGATCTGCGCCCCGCCACGCTGCGTTCGTTCATGGAACGCCGCCTGACCATGGCCTCCACACCCATCATCCGCTACTACGACCACCTCCGCTTTGTCTACGAGGTTGAGTCCAGAATGCGGGAGCTGCGCCGCACCACGGAGGGCGAAGACAACAACCGGCAGAAGCCGAAAGACAACACGCCGGGTGAATCCAAACAGAACCCCGCTCGCAAGGATGGCGGTTCCCGCATAAACCCTCCACAGCAGTCGGTCAGCCCGGCGACCAGCGATTCAACTGACTTTTTGGAAACCTCCCTCACATTTCAGGACCGGCCCGCGCATTCCGGCGGCTCCGCAACGGAAGTACGGGAAAGGAGCACAATATGGACTGCGTAAATCACACTGGCGTTACCGCGACCGCCTTTTGCCAGACCTGCGGCAAGCCGCTCTGCCCCGGCTGCGTGCGCAACGCGGCTGGAGGACAGGTTCTCTGCGAGCCCTGCTTCGTCGCCTGGCAGACCTTCCAACAGCCCTTTGTCGCCTCGCCTCCGGGTGCGCCCAACCCCTCGGCAGCCGCCGTGCTGGGCCTCATTCCCGGTGTCGGCGCCATGTACAACGGGCAGTTCTTCAAGGGCCTCATCCACGTTGTGATCTTCGCGGTGCTAGTCAGCATCACCGAGTACCACGGCATCTTCGGCATCTTCATCGGCGCTTGGATTCTCTATCAGTCGTTTGAAGCCTTCCACACCGCCAGGGCCCTGCGCGACGGCCAGCCGCTGCCCGATCCGCTGGGACTGAACGAGGTGGGCAACTGGCTCAACCTCGGCACCCGCCCGCGGTATCCTGGCCAACCCGGCGCCCAACCCGGTCCCGGCCCAGCTCAGCCCAATCCAAACCAGGGCCCCGAAGCCGGACAGGGTTCCGCTCCCGGAGGCTATCAGCCTCCTTATGCCGCTGGGCAGTACCAGGTTCCATACGAATCTCCATACCAGGGTCCTTATCAGTCTTCGTATACGCCTCCCCCGCCCGGCTTTGTCGATCCGGCCATTCCGCCGGTCCCGCCTGTGCCGCCGCTCTATTGGCGCCGCAAGGAGCCCATCGGCGCCATTGTCCTCATCGCCCTGGGCCTGTTGTTCCTGCTCGGCCAGTTGGATATCTTCCACGGCCGCCTCGTTGAGTTTGCCTGGCCGCTGTTGCTCATCGGCATCGGCGTCTGGCTCATCGTTCGCCGTCTCGGAGAATCGCAAGGAGGTCCCAAATGAACCGTTATATTCTGATTCGCCGCCTGCGCGGCCCCGCTTTTCTTCTGCTGGTCGGCATCCTGGCCCTGCTCCGTCAGGCGGGCGTCATTGACAGCTTTTGGCATCTGTTTTGGCCGCTGCTGCTGATTCTGGCCGGTGCCATCATGCTCGCCGAACGCGCCGCCCTGGCCTCCGATGCCGACTATGCGCCCTATCCCGGCGCTCCCTGGCCGGGCGCGCCCGACCCCGCCGCTGCGGCCGCTCCGCAGCCCCCCGATCAATCCAATTCGGCCATCGTTCCCGCTCATTCCCATGACTTCGGCGACGATTCCAACGGAGGCCAATCATGAGCAGCGTTCCTCCCAACACACCTCCGGGTGGCGGCCCTCCGCCGCCCCCCTATCCTCCTTACGATCCCAGGACCCAGTGGCGCATCTACCGCGAACAGCAGAAAGCCGCCTGGCGCGCCCAGCGCGATGCCATGAGGGCCCAGCGTTACGCCTGGAAAGCCGGCTACTACGGCGGCGCCTACGTCCCGCGCGTGCCCTCCGTGGTCGGCCCCATCATCCTGGTGAGCGTCGGCGTGGTCGCGCTGCTGGTGGTCACCGGCCACATCGCCGCCGGCCAATTCTGGACCTGGTACGCCCACTGGTGGCCCCTGTTGCTCATCGGCGCCGGCCTGGCCCTGCTCGGCGAGTGGGCTCTGGACGCCCGCCGCAAGGTTCCCGTCCACCGCGGCGGCAGCTTTGTCGGCATCCTCATCCTGCTCGCCATCATCGGCTTCGGCGCCGCCGGTTGGAACAACTGGTGGGGCCCCTTCCGCGCCCAGTTCGGCGATCAGGGCGACGACTTCTTCAACGCCTTCGGCCTGCCCGAGCACGACAACGACCAGCAGCTCCTCAACGCGCAGATTCCAGCCAACGCCTCCATCGACATCGAGAATCCCCGCGGCGACATCAGCATCACCGCCGGCGACGGCTCCAACGTTGAAGTCACCTCCCACGAAGTGGCCTTCGCCAGCTCCGACGCCGACGCCAAAAAGATCTTCGACGCCGAGGCCGCTCACCTCACCGTCAGCGGCAGCGCCGTGCTGGTCAAGTCGGAGAGCAATCAGAGTGGGCGCCTCAACCTCACCGTCACCGTCCCCAAATCCGCACGGGTCACGGTTAACGCCGGCAGGGGAGACGTAACTGCCGCCAGCCTGGGCTCAGGCATCAACCTCAGCGCCTCCCACGGCGACGTCCATCTCAGCTCCATTGCCGGCTCCGTCCAGGTCCACTTTCCCAACGGCCGCCACGACTTCTCCGCCCACCAGGTCGACGGAGACCTCACCATCGACGGCGACATCAACGACCTCACTCTCTCCGAAATCAAGGGCAAGATCACTCAGAGCGGCGACATCCTCGGCGATGTGCACATCGAGAACGCCGCCGGACCGGTGCACCTGCACACTTCCGTCACCGACCTCCAGGTGGCCGAGCTCCCCGGCGACCTTACCCTCAACTCCGATGACCTCCGTGTCACCGAGGCCAAGGGCCAGGTCCGCGTCACCACCCACTCCAAGGACGTTGATCTCAGCGAGATCTACGGCGACGCCTACGTCGAGGACCGCGACGGACGCGTCTCCGTCGAGCCGGCCGGAAACTACGGCGTCGAAGCCAAAAACAGCAAGGGTGACGTCGAGTTGACGCTGCCGCCCAGCGCCTCGGCCACCGTCAACCTGCACACCCACAACGGCGACATCGTCTCCGACTTTCCCATGCCCTCCATGGAAGGCGAGAACAAGTCCGCCACCTTCCAGATCGGCTCCGGCGGATCCAGAATCGTCCTCAGCACCGACAACGGCGACCTGCGCATCAAGAAAGGCTCCGCCTTCCCCGCCACACCGCCGCCGGCCGCGACCGCAGCAACCCCTGCAATCCCTGCAACCCCCGCGGCCAAGGCCGCTCCCAACGCTCGCCACCTGAAGGCGCCCAAAGCCCAACCCGCGCAGCCGGTCACGCAGTAACAAGCTCAACGATCCAACGTTCGCAAACGGGCGCAGGAGAGATCACCTCCTGCGCCTGTTCCGTCCTGAGCGGTTTTTCCGTCTTTCCCCCCACAAAACCGGGTGCCCTACCCTCGCCGCGTTCTTGTTTTTGCGGCTACAGCGGAACCAGAGTAGATGTACACCGAAGGCAAACCCGCCAAGTGGCTTTTCCCTTAAGAAAAAGCCACCCAGAAGACTCTCTGCAAGGACACGTTATTGACAAGGGGTAGGAATGGTGAGAGAGTGGGGATGAAGTGCATATGCGACGCATATTTTAGGGAAGGGGCTCGGAAGGAATCGAACCTCCGACCTCCACGACTAGGCTCCCCCCGGCAAAGGATTGGGACCTGTCGAAATCGTGGCGCTCTATCCGCTGAGCTACGAGCCCTATTGAACATAATAGGGCTAGATGCGTTTGTGTGCAACGACTCGGAGAATTCTTTATGGCGAGCACAACGCGGCCAGCAATTCGGACAATTCGCTCCAGCAAGCCTGCGGCAAAACCCTCCCGAGAAAGGGCGGCGCGGAAAATAGTCGCTATCCTTGAAGATCAAATGACGGAAATGGGCTTGACTGAAGAAGAGAAGAGTCAAAAGACCGCAGAGTTTGCCGCTTTTGTCAGGGATGTCGTTTCTTCTCACGCCAAGCAGCAAGAGCAGCCTCGTAGCGCAGACTCCCAGGGGTAATCTGGTAAAAGCGGCTCAGAGCTTCTTTGAAACTCTCTTCGTCCGGTATCGTCATAAGCGAAACCACTGAGTCCATTGCTGACTTTTCACGGGCTCGAACGGTTCCCTTTTGGGTTCTTGGCTTGGCAATGTCGAACGGTCTCTCTTTTCGCATCGAACTGAACTCTTATCCTTTACAACATCATATGGTGGAAGGGGCGAGATAGCGAGGATGCGCCATAACACTAAAGCAATGCCAAGAAAGATGTACCCCGAAAACACAACCCTCAAGCCGGCGCGGCCAACACGGAGGGGCGGCTTGAACGAATCCAATCAGGGTATAGTTTCCCTGGTTATGCCGTAGCCAGCCGTGAGCGAACAAGCAGACGACTCTATGCACGTCCGCTACTCTGGTTCCGCTCTAGGGTGGCAAGCCACACACTCGTACCCACTCACTGAAAACTGTCATCTGTCATCTGTCATCTACTCCGTTCTCAGCGCCTGCATCGGGTCCAGCCGCGACGCCCTCCACGCCGGAACCAGGCAAGCCAGTGCCGCCACCAGCAGCAGCATCGCGCTCACCGCGGCAAACACCCCAGGGTCGAGCGGCTGCGTCCCAAACAGCATCGACCGGATCAGCCGCGCCGCGCCCACACTGCTCGCCAGCCCAAGCGCCAGTCCTAACAGCGCCGGCCGCAGCCCATCCAGCAGCACCTTCAGCAGCACCTGCTCCCGCTGCGCGCCCAGCGCAATCCTGATCCCGATCTCGCTCGTCCGCTGCGCCACCATGTACGACAGCACGCCGAACAGTCCCACCGCCGCCAGCACCAGGGACAACCCTGCAAACACCAGCAGCAGCGTCGCATCGAAGCTCGCATCCAGCGTGTTCCTGCCCACCACCTGGTCCATGGTCAGAATCGCCTCGACCGGCAGATCGCGGTCCAGTTGCGCAACCATGCGTTGAATGGGCAGGGCAAACTGCGTCACATCCCGCCCGGAGCGGACCACCAACGCGGCGCCGTTCATGTCATCGGTCGCGTCGAGCGCAAAATACATCATCGGCTGCACAGCCTCGCTGGCTTCAAAGCGCGTGTCGCCGGCCACTCCCACGATTTGAAACGGATGCTGCCCCAACGTCCGGAGGTGCTTGCCAATTGGATCTTCGCCGGGAAAGTTCTGCCGCGCGAACTCTTCGCTGATGATCACTTCCGTCGCGTGCCCGGGCTGCTCAGTCCCGTCGAACGCATGCCCGCGCAGAATCGGAATGCCAATCGCGGCAAAATAGCCGGGGTCCGCCCAGCGATGCAACGCGTACAGCAGCTTGCCCTTGGGCGGTGCGGGATGGCCGACAATTGAAAAACCGCTGTCTCCGCCGTAGCCGTCTCCCGGAACCACCGGAAACACAAGTCCCGCCGCCTCAACCCCAGGCAGATTCCGCACCCGCGCCAGCAGCGTGTCGAAGAAGTCGGCCCGCTGTGCCGGCTTGCTGTAGCGCGCCTCCGGCAGGGCGAAATCCATTTTCAGCACGTTCTGCGTAATGCATCCCAGGTCCGCTGAGCGCAGTTTGGCATAACTCTTCAGCAACAGTCCCGCGCCAATCAGCAGCACCACCGTCAGTCCCACCTCGAGCGTCAGCAGCACCGCGCGCAACCGAACCCGGGCATGTCCTGCGCTGTGCCCGCGCGATGACTCCTGCAGCGCCGTGAGAACCTGGTCGCCCCTGGCGGAGAATGAGGAAATCAACCCTGCAAAAACCGCGCACAGCACAATCAATGCCCCGGCAGACGCCACCACCACGCCATCCACATGGATGGCTTCCACCCGGGCCATTTCGCGCCGCGTGCTCACAAACCATTCAATGACCCCAATGGCCAGCAGAAAGCCAACCGCTCCGCCCATCGCCGAGAGCGCCAGGCTCTCCATCAGATGCTGCCGCAGAAGACGCAGCCGGCTCCCGCCCAGCGCGGTGCGGATCGCCTGCTCCTTGCGCCGCGCCGCCGCGCGCGCCACCAGCAGATTGGCGACATTCAGGCAGGCAATCAGCAATACGCAGCCCGTGGCGGCCAGCAGCACATAGAGAGGCGTCTTCATGTCGCCCACCAGCGAGTCCAGCAGCGGGCGGATATTCGCCCCTTTGCTCACAAACGGATCGTCGGGATTCTGGTCGTGAAGCCGGCGCGTAATCAGCGTAAGCTCGCTGGTTGCCTGCGTCTCGCTAACCCCCGGTTTCAGCCGGCCGATAGCCAGGAAATCATGGGCGTCGTCGATGGCATTGATCTCCGCCGCCGGCTCTTTATAATAAATCGGCGTCCAAAGCTGCACCGCCGCATTGGGGTAGGCAAACCACGCCGGCATCACGCCGATCACCGTGTAAGGCTTGGCATCCAGCAGCACGGTCTGACTAACAATCGAGGGATTGCCGCCAAAACGCCGTTTCCACAATCCCCAGCTCAGCAGAACGGTCGGATTCGCCGACGGCCGGTCGTCGTCCGCGGTAAAATTCCGCCCCAGCGCCGGCTGCACCCCCAACAAGGGCAGCAGATTCCAGGAAAAACTCGCCGCCCGCACGCCCTCCGGCAACTGTTCCCCCGATCCCGAAAGGTTGTAGCCGGCGTAGCCGCAGATCGCCATGTCGCTGAAGCTGCGGCTTTGCTTCTTCCACTCGGCAAACACCCCGCCGGCACTATCGTTGTAAGGGAAATTGCCGTCGGCGCTGTACTCGTAAAGCCTCACCAGCCGGTCGGGATCGTTGAACGGCAGCGGCTTGAACAGCACCGAACGGACAATCGTGAACAGCGCCACATTGGCCCCGATCCCCAGCGCCATCACCAGAATCGCTACCGCCGCAAACCCCGGTGTCCGCGAGAGCGTGCGCACCGCGTAGCTTATATCGCGCAGCAGCAGTTCCAGCCAGGTCCAGCTCCACGTAGCGCGCGCCTGCTCGCGCAGCAACGCCGGATTTCCGAACGCCCGCATCGCCGCGTAACGCGCCTCTTCCGCGCTCATCCCGCCAGCGATGTTCTCGGCAATCTGTCGCTCGATGTGGAAGCGCAGTTCTTCATCCAGCCGCGCTCCCGCCCTCCCACGCCCGAAGAGCATCTCGATCCGCATTCGCAACTGCGCAAGCCAGCGCATCGCAAACCTCCTCAACTTTTATCCGAGAAACTTGGGTGCCCCACCCTCGCCGCGTCTTTGTTTTTGCGGCTAGGGTGGGAAACCAGGAACCCCAACCAACCCAATAAAAACTGACAACCGAACCCTGACAACAACCTCCTCACGCTTCCGTCACAATCAGATCGATCGCCGCCGAAAGCCGGTTCCAGTTGCTTGTCTCCTTCTCCAACTGCCCGCGCCCGGCAGCCGTAAGCGCGTAGAACTTGGCCTGCCTGCCGGTTTCGCTCTCCGCCCACTTGGCCTTGATCCATCCCTGCTGTTCCAGCCGGTGCAGCGCCGGGTAAAGCGAGCCCTGCTGCACCTGCAGCACCTCTCCCGAAACCTGTTGAATGCGCTTGGCGATGGCCCACCCGTGCATGGCCTCGGGTGAGAGGGTTTTCAGAATCAGCAGGTCGAGTGTTCCCTGTACAAGATCGCTTGGTTTTCCCATGCCTAGATTATCTACAACAATGTTGTGTAGACCGTCAAGGTATCCCGGCAAATTTTTTTGCCGCGGGTACTGGGCGTTCAGATCTCACCAGATGTAGGGAATCAGCCGGAAACGTGTCCGAGCGCAGTACTCCGTGTAACCTGTCATCTGTCATCTCGCCCGCTGTTCGCTATTCCGCCCAGCCCCGCTTTCGTTGTATCCTCCACTCGCAGGAGAATTTTCCCCATGACCCCCGCACCCACCCGTGTCATTACCGTCGAGCGCGAGTACGGCTCGCGCGGCGGAGAGTTTGCCCACGAACTGGCCGCCCGCCTCGGCTGGCGCCTTCTCGACTCGGAACTGCCCTGTGCCGCGGCGCGCGCGGCCGGCGTCTCGGCTGAGCTGGCCGCCAAATACGACGAGCGCCTCGATCCCTGGTATTACCGCTACGGCAAGGTCTTCTGGCACGACTCGGTCTATTCCATGCCCGGCCTCTCCGACGACCAGGTCTTCGACTCCGAGCGCATGTTGTCGCTCATCCGCCAGGAAATCCTCAATGCCGCCAAAGAGGGCAACTGCGTGCTGGTGGGCCGCGGCGCAGCCTGTGCCCTGGCCGGCCAGCCGGGCTGCTTTCACGTCTTCGTCTACGCCACCGCCGCGGCCAAGCGCGACTGGTTCATCCGCGCCTTTCCCAAGCAGGCCCAGAACGCCGACCAGCTCCTGGCCGCCTTCGACAAGCGCCGCGCCGCCGTCATTCGCAAGTTTTATCAGCAGGAGTGGTGCGCCCGCAGCCTCTACCACCTGCTCCTCAACTCGGCCATCGGCACCCACGCCATGATCGCCGCCACCCAGGGCGCAGCCGGGCTCACCACCACCACACCCGAGCCCATTGCAAGGTAGGTCTTCGCGACAGGAGGAGGGATCAACGCTGGCGTCACCCCGGTGCCTGGCAGGAAAAACATGATTTCTCGCCGCAACCCGAGTATTGTTCTTTTGCGTGAAGGATGGTCCCCAAAATTATGCGCATACTCAGAATCATTCTGGGCTGGTATTTCTTTTGCTTCTCTGCGTGGTGCCTCCTGGCGGCATTCTGGAGCATTATTCGCGCAAGTCACAGCCAGAACAAAGCGATGCTTATTCTCTGCGTAGTGTTGGCCGCGTTGTTCTCTGTTGTGGGCACAATACTCGCAGTGGCGTGGTGGTCCAACTTTAGGGAGTGGGCGTCGGCGAGGGGATGGGCGATCGCTGCAAGCCTGTTGATCCTGGTGATATCGACAGGGCCTCCACTTTTTTATTTTTTCGCGAAGGGCTGGGGCGCCTTTTGTCAAGCAGAGAGTGTCTTTGGGATTCCTACGGCAATCGCAGTCGCCGCACTCGTTGTTTCCTCACTGCCTTATGGAAAGCCGGGTAGGCGGATGTCCCAGGCCTAAGAAGCCCGGTGCCCCACCCATTGCCGAGCCGTTGAAATGAGGGTGCCCCATCTCTCGATTTCGAGACCTGGGATACCCTTAAACCAAAACCCGCCGCACCCGCGTCCCAATCCGCGTGAACACCTCCCACGGAATCGTCCCCGCAGCCTCGGCGTGGTCGAAAGCGGTAATCGTCTCGCCCCCTTGCGTACCCAGGATCACCACCTCGTCCCCGGCCTCCACCCCGTCAATCTCCGTCACGTCCAGCACCGCCTGGTCCATGCTGATGCGGCCCACAAGGGGCGCCCGCTCGCCCCGAACAAGCAGGCTGAACCGGTTCCCAAGCCGCCGGTCGAGCCCGTCCGCGTAGCCCACCGCCAACAGCGCCAGCCGCATCGGTTCCGTGGCCACAAACGTCCCGTTATAGCCCACCACCGCGCCGCTGGGAACCGAACGCACTCCCACCACCCTGGTCTTCCAGCTCAACACCGGCTGCAGCCGCGCGCGCGCCGCCGCCACGGCCTCCGGTTCCTCGGGCTTAAACTGCGGCGCCACGCCATAGAGCGCCAGCCCCGGCCGCAGCATCGCCTTCAAACCCCATCGCTTAGCCAAAGCCCCAATCCTGCCCGCCTCGCCCTTGAGCAGCACTGCGGAATTGCCCACATTCAGCCACTCCGGACCGAGCCCCGCCGCCTCGATCCGCCCCAGCGCCTCTTCCAATCGGGCAAGCTGCTCCTCGGTAACCCGGCCGTCCGCCTCGTCGGCGGCAAACAGGTGGGTCATCACCCCCTCCAGCCGCAGCGCCGACCCCTCACCAATCCGCGCCAGAACCGCCGCAAGCTCATCCGCACCTACCCCCTGCCGGCTCATCCCCGTATCGATCTCCAGATGAACCGCCGCCGGCCCCGCGCCCGCCGCCCGCGCCGCCCCTTCCAACTCGTCCAGTTGCCACCGTTCCCAAACCACAGCCGTCAGCCCGTGGTCCACTACCGCCGCTCCCTGGCCGGGGAAGACCCCACTCATCACCAGCACCCTGGCCTCAGGGCACACCGCGCGCGCCGCCACGCCCTCTTCCACGCTGGTCACGCCCAGCCACCGCGCTCCCGCCCGCACCGCCGCCGCGGCGCAAAGCGGCAGCGAGTGTCCATAAGCGTCCGCCTTCACCATGGCCAGCAACTCCACGCCGGGAGCCGCCAGGCTCATCAGAAATCGATAGTTTTCTTCAAAGGAAAGGGCTGAAATCTCAACCCAGCAGGGGCGCATTGGCATCGGGCTATCCAACCCCCAGTCTACCGCGAGGCAGCGACCCTCCTCTTGATTCGCTATCGAGATGCCCTCACAAATACCGGGTGCCCCGGGTCTCGATTTTGAGACCTGGGAAACCACTGCGGCAGATGGCGCCCCCTGTCCGTTCCCCACAAAGGCTCCGTGCCCCATCCTTTCGCCTTTCTTCTGTGTCCGTCTGGCCAACTACATGGTTGACGGCGGCGCGATTGGGATGAGAGAAGTTTTCAGGCGTGTGTTTTTGCCGCCCAGGATGTGGGCGTGAGCCCGGCGACGCTATGCACGGGGGTGTT